>Ga0208701_100053_pt1 | contig 56752 bp, 57 predicted proteins | sample DeeseametaMP1482_FD_184188 | JGI IMG/M metagenome (GOLD analysis project Ga0208701, IMG submission 184188) | Marine microbial communities from the Deep Pacific Ocean - MP1482 (SPAdes) | ecosystem: Environmental > Aquatic > Marine > Oceanic | place: South of Fiji, South Pacific Ocean | collected... | reverse complement strand
CAAGATGGAATCCGCTTCGCCACTAAAAGCAAATCTCCATTCTCAACCCCCGCGAATCCCACTCCGCTCCCCCCACCTTGCGAGGTTCTCCCAGTGCCGAGCAGCGGGCCACCTCAAGGAGAATAGCGGCATCCAGCATGTCGTCGAGAGCCACCTCTTTGCGGAGAAACTTGCGATCCCAATCGTCGAGTCGGAAGGGTGAGCCCACTGCATTCAAGACCTTTTGACGTGCCGCTCGCCCCTGTGGGGATTTCTTCTTGCCCAAGTCCACCTCACTCCGAGCGTGGTAGGCAAGTTCGGGATGGGCCTCCTTCAACCAAACCTGGTCAGCCGGAGAAATCAAATCGTCCACTTCCCGTATTTTGGGAAGTAGATAGAAAGTCTGCAGACTGACACCTTGCACCCGAACTTCCTCGTAGTCGAGAGCCGGAAGTTGAGTTCGGGTAGGAGCAAAGAAGACGCTAGAGCGTTTGCGGCCGAGTCGTTCACGGGCGAGAAGATCGCAGAGACGACGACCATCCTCGGACAGACCGATCGGGATATCGATCATCACCATGTCCCACTCGCTCTGAAAGAGTTCTTGTAGAGAAGGCAGCAGCCTCATACCGAGGTTTCCGCCTTCTTCGAACGCCATCACCCACCCGGCTTTGCAGCCATCCACTCCGGCGATCTTCAAACCCATGTCTTATCGCGACAAACGTTCCGAACCCGGGACTAGAGGCCTGGCCGGAAACCCCCTTGGTGCCAGACGCCGGAGATTTTGGCTGTGCGTAAAGTGAAATTTCAACGTAGGACCCAGAGGGTACCCCGGCGTACTTCGTTCGGAATTTTGCTTTGCGCACGGACAATAATCAACAAGTCTGGTGTCAAGGGGGTTTTCGGCCAGGTCTCTAGGCCCCGAGAAGAGCTCGAATTCCAACCCCTGCCAGAGCACCAACTCCACCCGTCAGCAACCCGGCTCCAATAGGACCGAAAGTATTGGTGTGCTGCAGAGTAGGGCGCTCGTAGCTTCCGACCTTACGCCAACTAATGTCGGGCGAGTAGTCGTGATGATAGCCACGAACCTTGGTCTCGTAGTTGCACTGCTCCTTGCCGTTTTCATCGCGGTAGCAGCCTTGAAGCTCCTGGTAGGTGTCCGGTCTGATGGTCTCGGTGTAGCCGGTCATCTTCGGGTGCGAAATATCTTTTTGCACCCAAACTTCTTTCACTTCGTCGCCGGCCGCTGATTTGTAGCCGAAAGCGAAGCCGCCGGCAGCACCCGCGGCAGCGGAAATCCCCATAGCAAGGGGATGGAGGGCCGAACCGCCCACGATGGCTCCACCGATCATGGTGCCCACCGCGGCAAGGCCCGCGCCCACGCCCGCCATCAGCAGGGAGCGGTTGCGTTGGTTGTAGCTCTTTTCGGTCAAGGTTTCGGTGATGGTCTGCATCTTGGGAGTGCCGTCGGCGTTGTAGCGCGGAACGTCTCGATAGACGCCGACCGGCCCGGCGTTGCATTTGCCGTCGTAGCAGTCGAACTCTCGGGTTCTGGTCCAGGTGGTGCCCCATCCGCCCCAGTTGTGCTCATAGTCGTCAGCGGGCATCCGTCCGAGCATCTCGGACTCGGTCACCGGCACGTCGAAGGTCCTGGTGATGCTGACTTCTTTGGGCTCTTCGAAAGAAGGTTTGGCTGTGGGCTGAGGGCGGGTGGACTGAATTCTCATAATCTCATACTAGGCGATGAGCTTTCCGCGCCTGTAACCATAATGTGACAATCAGGAAAATCGGCGGGGTTTTCCGGCTCTTTCTCCAAATGTAGGGGATGCAAAGGCTCTATCTACTGGACACCATGTTCTTTATCCATCGCGCCTTTTACGCGGTCCCCGAACTCAGAGCCCCCTGTGGTTCTCCCATCAACGCCCTGTACGGAGTGATGGGTCTTCTGAAGACACTCTGGAAAACCGAGCGTTTCCATCACGCCGCCGCCGTCTTCGAGTCTCCCGGCCCGTCCTTTCGAAAGCAACTCGACTCCGACTACAAGGCCAACCGCACGCCTGCCCCGGTAGACCTGAAATGCCAGGTGGCCATGGTGAGAGTGGCCTGCGAATGCCTGGGCCTGAGAACCATCCATGTCGAAGGTTACGAAGCCGACGACGTGATGGGTACCCTGGCCAAGAAAGCGATCGAAGCAGAGCAAGCCGTCACCATCGTCTCCAACGACAAAGATCTGGCTCAAGTGCTCGCTCTCAGCCCGCGAGTGGAATTGTTGCGCACCAGTCAGGCGGGACGTCCCGAGCGGATCACCGCCAAAGAAGTGGACAAGATGTACGGCGTCCCTCCCGAACTCATCACCTCCTGGCTCGCCTTGAGAGGCGACTCTTCAGACAACATCCGAGGCGTGAAAGGGATTGGTCAAAAGACGGCCGTGAAGCTTCTGAAAGAAGAGGGAGATATCCACACCTTGCTGGCTGAGCCCGAGAGAGCCGGTCGATTCGCCAAGCAGTTCACCGAAGATCGCGAGCGGATCTTGCTGGACCTGAATCTGGCCACCATTCGAACCGATGTGGACCTCGGCCCCGACGGCTACCCGGAGGACGGTTACAAACTCCAGCCGATCGACGGAGCGGCCGAGTTCTTCCAAGACCTGGGGATGATGGGACAGTTCCGCAAAATCCAAGAACTCGAGAAACCTGAAGCCACGGCCGCCGACCTGTGGAACGAGGAAGAGCTCATGCTCAGCTTTTCGTAGATGGAGCTCCTCAAACGCTACGGGCCCGGGCTACTTCTCCTCTTTGTCCTCGTCGGTGCCGCCGTTTGGGCCAACAAGCGTCCAACCAAAGTCGAGGTCGTCAAGGTCGCTACCGACACCCTGACCGAGGTTCTGGCTGTGTCGGGCCAGGTCCGAGGTCGCACCGACAGCCAACTAGCACCGGAAGCCGCGGGGACTATCAGCGAGGTCTTGGTGCAAGAAGGAGAGCAAGTGAAGGCCGGACAGGTCTTGGCCAAGCTCAATCAAGCTAGACTCTCCGCTAATCGCGACCAGGCCGCCAAGCAAGTGGAGGTGGCACGCGCTCAGCTGGAGGTGGCCCAACGTGGTCCGCTCCCCTCGGAGCTCGAAGAGGTCCGCTCGGAATCGGCACGCCGTCAAAGCGTGGCCGCCGCTTCGTTGGAATCGGCTCGCCAGGGCTTGCAAGAAGCCCAAGTGGGCCCTCGGGAAGAGCAAGTCAAACAAGCCGCAGCCGATCTGAAACGCGCCCAAGCAGACCTCGAACAGCGCCGGCGCGACCTGGCAAGACAAAAGGAACTTTACCAGCAAGGCGCCGTCTCTCAGCAGACCTTCGAGCAGTCCCAAACAGCCGAAGAACAGGCCTCTGCCTCGGTGGAAGCCACCCGCCAACGTCTAACCGAACTCCAGGTAGGCACCAGGCCGGAGCAGTTGGAGCAAGCTCGTCAGGAAGTCGCGCGAGCGGAAGCCGAACTAGCCGCCGCCAAACGCACCGGAGAATCCCAAATCCAGCAACTGCTTGATCGACCCCGCCCCGAGGATGTGGAATTAGCCAGGGCCCAATTGGAACAGGCTCAGGCCGCCTTGCAGGTAGCCGAGGAGCAGCTGGCCCAGGCGGTGGTGAAAGCGCCCTACGACGGCCTCATCGGTCGAAAGCTGTTAGATGAAGGTGACCAGGCCGGACCGAACGCTCCTATCCTCACTATGGCGAGCCTTCCGGGACTGGAAATCCGGGTCGACATCGACGAGTCCGAGCGCGCCCGCGTGAAGCTGGGACAAACGGCCGAGGTCCGAGCGCCCGGATACCCCGAGAGCTTCCAGGCCGAGGTGACCGAATTCGCGGGAGAGATCGATTCCGTACAGGGCACCTTGGAGGCTCGTCTCTTCCCGAAGGAGACCCCGGGCTGGCTGGTGCCCGGCCAGACCGTGGACGTCAATATTCTGCTGAGCTCCGAATCGGAGCGGCTGCTGGTCCCTCTCACCAGCGTCAGTCTGATCGGCAACGGCGCCAAGGTCCTGACGGTGGAGAACGGGCGTCTCAAAGAGCGACAAGTTCAAGTCTCAAGCCCCACCGAGAAAGGCTATCTCATCCAGTCCGGAGTGGAAGCCGGCGAGCAGGTCGTGCGCTATCCCCAGGGTTTGCAAGAGGGACAGAAAGTGAGAATCGAACGGGGTGACTGGCCTTGAGGTTTGAGGCCACCCTGGCCTGGCGCTACGTACTCACCAGCCGTGGCCAGACCGGGCTCACCGTGGCCGCCGTGGCAGCCGCCGTCTGCCTCATCACCTTCATCAACTGTCTGCTGACGGGGGTCCAGTCGCGCTTTATCAGAGACCTGATCGGCTCCATGGCTCATATCTCGGTCAAGATGCCGGACCCGGACCCCAAGCCGCTCAGCGGCGACAAGTATGCTACCACCGTCCAGAAACAGCTCCAGCAGCGCACTGATCTTCAGCGACCCGGACACCTGGAGACGCTACTTCATGAATTTCCCCACGTCCAACACACCGCAAGCTCCGTGGGCGGGCAGGCGTTTCTGATTCGCGGGGTCCGCCAGTTCGGAGTGACCGTGCGAGGAGCCGAACCGGCCAAGCAAGAGAACATCAGCGGGCTGAACGACGACATGGTGCAAGGACGCTGGCTGTCGATAGGACCGAGCGATATCGTGATCGGTTTCAAGCTGGCCCAGGATACGGGGGTCAAACTGGGAGACACCGTCACCGTGATCAGCTCCGAGCGCGTGCAGCAAAGGTTTGTGGTGGCCGGCATTTTCGACACCGGGCAGGTCCAAGTGGACGGCTCCACCGTTTTTATGACACTCCGAGCGGCCCAGCAACTCTTCGCCACCGGCACCGACGCTAAATCGATCAGCATCAAACTCGACGACCCCTGGCAGGCCGGTGAAGTCAGTCAGATGATCGCCGACTCGCTGGGGTTGAAGACGGAGAACTGGATGGAAGAGCAAGCTCAACTGGTCAATGCTTTTGCCGCTCAAAACAGCACTCGCGTCATGATCAGTTTCTTCAGCCTCGCTGCTTCGGCTTTCGGCATCGCCTCGGTACTGATCGTGAGCGTGTTTCAGCGCTCGCGGCAGATCGGGATCCTCAAGTCCATGGGAGCCAAGGATGCCCAAATCCTGAGAGTCTTCGCTCTTCAGGGGCTTTTCATTTCGGTGATCGGAGCCGTGGTAGGCGCGGTCTCCGCCTACGGTCTGCTCACCTTCCTCTCCGGCTTTAAGCAGGTGGCGCGATTCGGAAAGTCGGACCAACTTTTCCCCGTCATCCTGGACCCGAAGACGTTCGCCCTGGCCATGCTGGCCGCCATCGTGGCCACTTTGCTCGCCTCGCTTCTCCCGGCCCTCCGAGCAGCTCGTACCAACCCCGTCGAGGTTATCAATGAAGGATAGCGACCTCCTGGTAGTCGAGAACCTCCGCAAGAACTATCTGGTGGGCACTCCTCTCGAAGTCCAAGTTCTAAAGGGCATCGATTTCCGTGTCAAAGCCGGGGAGTTCGTGGCCATCATCGGCCAGAGCGGCTCCGGCAAATCGACTCTTCTCAACATCCTGGGAGCGCTCGACCAACCCACCAGCGGTCTGGTCTCTATCCAGGGAGTGGACATCTCCAAACTCGATTCCGACGGTCTAGCCCAACTCCGCAACGACAAGATCGGCTTCGTTTTTCAATTTCACCACCTTCTAGCCGAATTCACCTGTTTGGAGAACGCGGTCATGCCGATTTTGATAAGCCAGGGGAAAGTCTCCAAAGAAGAGACCGAACGCACCCTCAAGTTGCTCGAGAGAGTGGGAGTCGGTCACGTGGCGGCCAAGAAGGCCAATCAGATTTCCGGTGGCCAGCAGCAACGAGTGGCCGTGATCCGGGCTCTGGCTCGACAGCCGGCTCTGGTCCTGGCCGACGAACCCACTGGGAACCTCGACTCCGTCAGCAGCAAGGAAGTCTTCGCTCTGATGCGAGAAATGACACGAGAGCAGAACGTCACTTTTATGATGGTGACTCACGAAGAGCGACTGGCCCAGCAAGCCGATCGAATCTTCACCATCGAAGACGGTTTAGTTAAGTTCTCCTAGGGGAGAAGGCTCCACGATCGCTTTCATCGAGCCTTTGGAGCGGGCCAGGAGCGGGTCGCGCCCGAAGCCGAGGATGGCGTCTCGACCCCGCTCCGCGTCTCTCTTACTGCCTCGAAACACAATCACTCGTCCCGTGGTGTCGACCTCTCGGGTCAACAAAAAACATTTGACGTGGGGATAGCCGAAAATGGCGTGTAGCATACTGATCACGTAGTCGTAGGTGTGGTCGTCGTCGTCCAAGAGAACGGTATCCCAAAGTTCACCTTCGACCTTTTCGATCGGCATGGGCTTGAACTCGATGGACTCAAGTCTTATGTCGGGAGCGAAACCGCACATAAACGAATGTTACGGAACCCGGATTAGCCATCCTTCAACAGGCACCCGGACCTTTGGGTTCGAAGCCCGGGCTATGAGTGAATTCGACAACAACGTCCGTCGTTATGTGGAGCTTCTGGTCAAACAGGGGGCCAATGTCCAGCCGGACCAACAAGTGCTGATCCTGGCCGAGCCATCCTGTCTGGAGCTTGCCGACATCGCGGCCGAGTTCTGCTATGAACGAGGCGCCCGCTATGTGGATGTTAATATCAATCTTCCGCGAGTCGCCCGCTATCATCTGCTCTCGGCACCACCGAACAGGCTCACTTACACTCCCACCCACCAGACCGTCCAGATGGACCAACTGGTGGACGCCGACGGCGCCCTCATAGCCTTCCGCAGCCAGGATGAGCCGGATTTGTATGAAGATCTCGACGAGGCTCAGCAGAAGCTCCTGAACAAAATGCTGGTGGGGCGCCGCGATGCGGTCAAAAGATATCGAGAAGAAGGGGTTTTAGAGAGGCGAATCGGCTGGTGTCTCGCCGGACCGCCCAGCCCCAAGTGGGCCCAAAAGATCTATCCCGAAATGTCGGCCTCGGAATCCGTGGTAAAGCTTTGGAGCGACATCTTCTCCATGACTTTCGCCGACCAGAGCGACTGCCTGCAACTCTGGAGCGACCATCTCGACCGCCTGGCTCGCCGCACCCGCCTCCTGGACGGCAAGGAGATCAAAAACCTCCGGTTCATCAACGACAAAATGGAGACCGACCTCACCGTCACTCTCTCTCCCAAAGCCCGCTGGGTGAGCGGCCGCAAACAAACCGCCAAGGGCATCGACGTTTGTTTGAATATCCCCACCTTCGAAGTCTTCACCACGCCTGATTGGCGCGGTACGAGCGGCCAGGTCAGTCTTACCCGACCGGTGATGATCAACGGCACTCTGGTCGAGGGACTCAAAATCAAGTTTCAAGACGGAGAGATCGTGGAGACGTCGGCGGATAAGAACGGCTCGGCCTACGATGCCCTCATCAACACTCCGGGAGACCTCACCGCCAAACGTCTGGGCGAGGTGGCCCTGGTGGGAGTCGACTCCCCCATCTTCCAGAGCCGTCGGATTTTTCAACACACCCTGTATGACGAAAACGCGGCTTGCCACATCGCCACCGGGATGGCCTACACCGTGGGCATCGAAAACGGTGACAAACTCGCACCCGACGAGCTGGACGAGCTAGGCTTCAATCGCCAGGCGAAAACACATCAGGACGTGATGATATCGGATGAGTCCACCACGGTCTTGGCCGACGGGAAAGAGATCATCGTGGACGGGGCTTGGGTCGAAGAGTTCCTCTAGAAATTTTAACAATCTTCTTCGAGAGGCCGCACCCTTTTACTTCGGCTTTACCTCCCGGCCGGTATCGTTTGGAGAAAGGAGAAGCTATGTTAGGACTCGTTGCAACAAAAACCCCCATGAATAGGGTAAGACCGTCGTCGGTCAAGAAAAATCCCGAGAAGCTCCAGAGCGAGGAAGCGGTCGCCCCTGATAGCCTGGTCTCCTCAACCCCGGTAGAGAATTCCGGCCCGAGTTTGCCAAGACGCCTCGGAGTTGGGATGGCAAAATTCGCGGGACGAGTCGCTAAAGACTCTCTCTCCCACGCCGCCATGGCCGTAGCCATCCCCGCTACCGCCTTCGCGGTCTCCCTGGCGGCGCCGGTGGCCGCACCCGTCGTCGCACTGGGCCTGGGAGCAGGCGTGGGGTTGGCCCACTGGCTGACCTCCCCGAAGTATGAGGCCCCGAAAAACGCCCCGGCGCTGACTGAGCGGAGCTACAAGGATGCGGCCCTGGGCAAGGCCGTCCTGGCCGGCACCACGACCGCCCTCCTGGGAGGCCTCGGAGCCGGTCTCTTCGGTTCGGTTTTGCCTTTCATCGGAGTCGGCGGTGCTGCCCTGGCAGCAGGCGGTGCCGTCTACGGAGCGGTCAAGTCGCTCAAAGACCAAACCGGAGAGGGACTGGAGAGACTCGGCGTAGTCAAAGACTACGAGAGTCGACGAACACTCGACTGGCTGGTGCTCGATCGTAAGCCCGAACTGAACAACGAGGGCTATTATAGCGGCGATTTCTTCTTTCCGTAGCCCGGTCCGCTTAACAAATTTGTTACACGGTCGGGCCACGCTTTAGGTCAGGTTTACCCCCGGATGTTCAAGATAAAGAAAAGAACATCCGAAAGGCAAAACAACATGTCCTCACTCACTGCACCCAAAGCCCCTGCCTCAACGACCCCGAAATCGGTCGCCCCCAAACCGGCACCCCCGACCTCAAACCTCAAGCCGGCCGCCGCGACCGCCGTGGCGGAGCCCAAAAATCCCAAGGACTCCGTCTCCCTGAGCGGAGAACCGGAGACCGAAGAGAGCCGAAGAATCAGCCAAATCATCGCCGGGCTCGAGGACGAACCGGCCCCCGCCAAGGAGACTCCGGAAGCCACACCTGAAACGTTCAAGCAAAGCTCGCTCGGCCGATTCTCCAAGTTTGACAAAGACGCGGACGGCTTTCTCGCCAAGGGCGAACTGAAGTCGGCCCAGGGCAACTCCGCTACCGCCGAAGATGCCGCCACCGCCCGCACGGCTTCCGCCGATCACATTCAAAGGAATTCTAACGATGAGTGGTTCGCGGAGAACGACGGCGCCACCGAAAAGGACTTGAAGAAAACCGGCGAGGCCGACGAAACTCGCTACCAGCAGGAACTTTCCCGCCAGAAGCTGCGCGACGGCCACCAACACGCTGAAGACGTCCCCCACGGCTACGATTCCGTCTATGGAGCCGAGCCCACCCATCAACAGAAGATTCGCATCGGCGAACGCACGGTCGGCACGGCCGAACTCGACGCAGCCCACCGCACCGAAAAGGAGAAGAGAAACGGCGTCACCATGGTCGACCGCGAGCGAGTGGTAGATGGCGAGGCCCGCCCCGGTCTGGACCGTCTGATGGTGGTGTCGGCCCCTCAAGACGAGAAGGGGAAAGCTCAAGCCGGTGCCGCCACCGCCGACGTTCGTGGAACCCGACACGACGATACTTTTCGCCTGACTCGAGCCTACGATACCCAGAGTCCGGAGAGCATCGCCAGAACCAACAAAGCGATCAAAGATGAGCCGGTGCCGTACATCGGCCCTCGCAGCACCTATGAGGTCAACGGCGCCTTCAACCCCGACCACGACCTGCTCGGTAACCCACAATTCACCGACGACAAAGGTGGGTCGGCCACGGCGCTCGCCTCCGACCTACGGCTCGACCTGGGTGAGGGAAACAACACCGTCTCCATCGACCAGCCGATCAACATCACCGGTTTGCCGGCCCACCACAAAACTTCGGTTCAGGGCTCTCCAAACGGCATGGACACCTACAACTTCGACGAGGGCCTGCTCTCTCGGGAAGTGATGCCTGTGGACGTTCGATACAACGGCCAGTCTCTCTTCGAGATGACCGGCGATCAGGTGGAGAGTAGCGACCAGTTCAACATCAGCCAAGCGGAGGGCGGCACCAGCCGGTTCCGCGTCCCCACCAACCGTCGCCCGATATTGAACCGAGAGAATCCGATGGTCCAATCCGGCAGGCTGCGTTACGAGGGCGAATATCTCGTCATGGGTCGATAGAACTCGACACCGCCGATCAACGCTCGGCAGTATAGTTAGCACAACGGTCATAGAGCATATGCGGTGTAGCGATTCGGCTACACCGCTTTTTTTTTTTAGTGCCCTCAACCTGGTCCGAGACGTGAACTCCGTCCGGCAACTAAAAAAGCCCGGTCGAAAGGGCCGGGCTTTTGGCTGAGGGGAAGAGGCTAGTTCGGCTTTGCCGCGGCGTGCTCGATGCCGCTCCAGGCCAGCATACCCGCCCCCGCGGCGACGGCCGCAAGACCGGTCACGGCGAACAGTCCACCGGACCCGATCACGGCTGTGGCCAGACCGATTCCGGTCATAAGCGTACCCACGACATTGGCGTCTCGACCCGAAGAGGCTCGAAGATAGCGACTGGAGTCGGTGATTCGACCGGACTCGTCGGTAGCCCGGGCCAGCTCCCGTTTGTAGGTTCGGTGGTTTTGGATGGCTCCGGTGACAGGGACGGCGCCGTCCAAAAACTGAACGGTGTCGGTCAGTAGGTTGGAGCCGAAGCTTTCAGAAGAGGCTTCTTTCTGGGTCGGGGCGGGAGTTGTCTTGCCCGCTTTGCCGGACCACGGTTGAAAGTTGAAATTGAGTTTCATATGAGTCGTTCCTCCAGGATTGTTATCTGGTTCAAGCTTACCGAAGCGGAGGTGAACGATACCTAAATTTATCCGTCCCGTGGCTTCAAATATTAATAAAATGAAAACGGGTGCGTGGATTCCTCATAGGAGATACGCCGAAGACCAAAAACTCAGGCAGAATGGACGAAAAGCTCCAGGGCATCCTGACTTTCCTGGCCCTGCTGATAGCCGGACTGCGCCCCACCTTTCCCACCGATGCGTTGCTGCTGGTGTGTGGTGTGATGGGGATGATCCTGCTGGAATCGTTCCGGGTCCGTCTGGCTCGAAGCCTGGCTTTCAACCCCGCCGCGGCGTTCTACCTTGGGTTGGCGATTCTCCCCGAGTTCGGAACCGTGACCCCGGCTCTCGTCTTGATCGTGTATGCCCTGGCTCGAAGCAAGCGTCCCCTTTCCGAAAACCTCGCTCTGGAGCTGGGAACCGCTTTCGGTCTGGCGGCCGCCAACGGGTGCCACTTTTTGGCGCCTGAGAATAAGATTCTTCCGTTCGTGCTCGTTCCCGCCACCTACCTGGGTGTCAGCTGGGTCCAGGGGCGCACGGTCACACTCCCCGTTAGTGGCGAAGAGAGAGCCCTGTGGTATGCACTCCATCTGCGCATCAAGCCGCTGGAACTGGCCCAAGCGTGGGGGGCGGCCGCGACCGGCTTGCTGGCGGGTTTGAAACCGTGGGCTCCCCTGCTACTGTGTCCGGTCTTTTGTGCCGGTCGTCTGGCCGCCGAGAACGTTCGAAATCGAGTCCGCGAGGAGAGGGTGGAAGAGTTGAGCCAAACCCTGAAAGGGGTCGCCCAGAGCAAAGAAAAGGCCGAGCGCCAACTGAATCAAGCTCAACAGAATGTCCAACTGCTGGAAGGGTTCTCCCGTCATCTTTCCAGCAAACCCGCTCTGGCCGAGACGGCCTCCTCGCTTCTGGACACGGTGGTCCAGGTGGTACCCAGTCAGACCGCCGCGCTCTTTCTCGGCTCGCCTCCCGAACCGTACCTTTGCCGAGGCAGCCAAGACCATCGGGACGCCTTGCAGGCCTCTTCTTTAACGGCCCTTCGAGAGCCGGTCGTGGACCGAGCCCGCACCACCGGCCAACCGGTCTACCTAAAGAAGCTAGGACCGGCGTCGGACCGCCTGTTCAAGGAAGATAACACCGGCGTGGCCCTGCCGATCGGCCGCTTTGGAACCCTTTATTTGGGAAGATCCGACGGTAACTCGTTTCACCGATCGGAGCTCGACCAGCTCACCTGGTTTGCCCAGAAGGCTGAACTGGCTCTGAACTCTGCCTTCACCGAGCAAGAGACACGCCGAGAAAAACGTCGCCTCCACCAGACCCTGGTAAACCTGGAGGATCGACTCTCCTGGATGACTCTGCTGCTGCAGGCAGCCGAAGCCATGGCCTCGACCCTGGACCGTAAAGCTCTCCAGCAGCGATTCGCCGAGACTCTGCAAGCCTCGATCCCCCACCAGGCGGGGGTATGCCGGCTGGAGGACGGGATCTGTCATAGCTGGGGAGCCTCCTTTCAACTGCCTCCGACCTTGGCCGAAAAGGTGGAGAAAAGCCAAAGCGTTTTTGTGCTGGCAGAGCTGAGCAAGCTCGAAACGGGGTCCCTCGACGATTTCGAATCCTTAGTAGCTATCCGGCTTCAGGAGCCGACTTCCGGCCAGGTCGTCCTTCTCTCCAAGGAGCCTCGGGCGTTTTCCCAGACACACGTGAACTTCCTCAGTCTCCTCAGCGCCCAGTTCTCGATGGCTCTCCACAACTCGCATCTTTACGCCGACGTTGTCGAAGCGAGAGAGCGTCTGCAAGAATCTCAGGCCCAGCTCGTCCAATCCAGCAAAATGACGGCCATGGGCCAGCTCTCCGCAGGCGTCGCTCACGAGATCAACACCCCGCTGGGAGCCATCTCTCTCACTCTGGAAGACCTCTTATACTCGGTGGAAGACCACGACCACGTGACCTCGGGACTCAAGCTCGCCTTGGAGGCGGTCGATAAGGCCAACAAGATCATCGAGCGGCTGATGACCTACAGTCGGAAACCCAGCGGCGAAATGAAGACTCTAGCTCTTGAAAGCCTGGTGGAAGAGGCTCTCGACTTTGTGGGCGGCCAACTGCGGGCCCTGGGGTCTCGGGTCGAGTCGAGCCTGGCCCCCGGCTGTCAGGTGGTGGGCGAATGGCAATCGCTCTCTCAAGCGTTTCTCAATCTCCTCCTCAACGCGGCCCAGTCTATGCAAGAGAAGCCTGCCGAACAAAGAGTCCTTCGCGTGCTCCTGGAGAAAGGTCAAGACCGGGTTACTCTTCGAGTGGTCGACTGCGGTGAAGGTATCACGGAGGAAAATTTAGAGCGGATTTTCGAACCGTTCTTCACCACCAAACCGGTGGGGAAAGGGACCGGGCTGGGCCTGTGGGCGGCCCACCGTATCGTCACCGAACACGGGGGCACTCTCACCGTCGACAGCGAACTCGGAAAAGGCACCGCCGTGGAGCTCAAACTTCCGTTAGGCCAGGGAGTTTAGAGGGTCCGGATTGAGGTCCAGCCCGTATCGGGCGGCGTGATAGATCTTCACCAAACTCATGGAAGGCTCGGCGTGCGGATCGTCGGCGCGAAGTCTTTCCCGAAACTGTTCGAAATGCTGAACGGCCTTATCGTGCTCGTTCATGGCCACCAGAGATCGGAGCACCGCCTCGTGGGCCTCTTCGCTGTGGGCGCTCAGGGTCAGCCACTGGAAAGCGTACTCTAGCACCTGGGAATAACGTCGCTGTTCTTGCAGGCGCTCCACCAGCACTCCCAGAGAACGGGTGGCCACCAACTCCAAGTTGTTGCGGATCTCTTGGGCCCAATCCATGAAACAGTTCTCCCAAAAAGGACCTTTGTACAGCCGAACCACCCGGCTGTAGTGTGGGAGGGCGTCCTCCACACGGCCCGCCCTTTCGGCTTTCTGAGCCGCCTCGTAGGAGGCTTTCAGCACCCTGGCGTCGTGCCATATCGAATACCCCGGATTGATTCCGAGAGTCTCGCCCACTCTCAAGACCGGGTCCAGTTCTTGAGCTTCCGTTCTTAAGAAACGTCGGATCCAGGAGACGGAAGTGTTCATGTTGTTGCGAGCGTTGTCTTCCGGGCCCGGCCAGAACTCTTCCAGGACACGGTCCACCGACAAGGCGTGGGGATAAGAATACAACAGCCAGGCCAGGAGAAACCTGGTTTTTTGGGTCTTCAACTCTCGATGATCAAGGCGATCTTCGTTTAACAAGATCTCCACCGGACCGAGCGTGTAAGCTCGAATATTGACCGCCGGCTTGTCCGATCTGTCGCCCGGCGACAGCTTCGCCACCCGGCTGCGGAGCTGAGGATCGGGATCTTGGGCCAGCTCCTCGAGGACCGGGGCCGGAATGGAGTCCATGGCGGCCACCAGATCGATGAGATAGGCCCGGTCTTCAGGCGAGCATCTGCCCTTTCGGAGCGGAGAGAGAAACTCGACGGGCTGCTCTGTGAGGAGCGCCCGCAAGAAGTCGTTGCCCTTGGAAGCTTGAGCGTGTCTGCCCAGCCAGATCAGATCAGCTGAGAGGTCGATCAGACTCTCCGTGAGTTCGAGCCGGTTGGCGGGATGAGCGATCGAGATCAAGAGGCTCGCGGCCTCTTCGCTCTCAATCTCTCCGCTCAACACGGAAAGCCCCAGCTTCATCACGGTTTCCTGCCACCCAAGACCGACCTGACCGGCACTCTTACAAGCTCTGGTCATCAACTTCGAGGCCGACGGATGGGCTGCTCGGCGAAGCAGTAATCCTGCCTCGACCTCGGCCAGAGCATGGGTTGAAGGGCCCATCTGTCGGGCCGTCTGCAGGATATCCTTAACCGAACTCTCCAGCTTGCCGGTTGCCCCCCGGGCCAGGTGGATACGGGCCTGGCCAAATCTCGCTCTCAGCGATTCCGCGGAGACGGGTGCGAGGGAATTGATCTCGTGGTAGATGGCGAGGGCTTCGTCCCAACTGCTTCCGCCCTCCAGGGTTCGGGCTAAACTCAACAGACCGGACAAGCTCTCTTTTCGCTGAAGGAAAGACTCCTCGGTCTCACTCCCCTCCTCTCTTGCTTTTGAGTAAGCCTCTTTGAGAGATGGAGATACGGTCTCGGGAAGAGACTCGGGGGAAGGCAGGGTCTCACCTCCACAGACCTCCAAAGCAAGCTGCACGCACTCGATCGGCTCCTCTTCCGTAGCGGTGGAGATCAGAAGCGGAAGACTTGCCAAGCCCTCCAGAAGGGCTCCGGCCGGTTCTCTCTCTTCTTGTCGAGCGACTTCACGTAGGATGACGCCCAGGTAGATCTGGCGCGGCAAGTCTCCACCGAAGCCCAGATGGCGGGACATGGCCGAGGCCAGCCCGGCGGCTCGACGAACTCTCCCGGGATAGAGCTTCTCCGCTAAGAGGCCTTGCTCTCCGACGCTCCAGAGCAGCGCTTCGCGAATCCTCTCGAGCTCCGTCCGCTTCTGATTCTGAGCGTATTTCTTAGCCAGGAAACTCTCTACTAGCTTCACGAGCTTTTCAATGGAGAACGGTTTCTTGAGGTACCCCTCAACTTTCAGGTCCACTGCCCGGAGAGTCTCTTCTTCGGAGGCAAACCCCGAGACCACGATGGAGCCGATATCGGGCTGGAGTTGTTGGGTCTGCTCGATGGTATCCAATCCGTTGACCCCCTCCATCCGGATATCGGCAATGATGAGATCGAAACGCTCGCCTCTGGCCCTCTCGATCGCCTCTTCGCCTCGCCCCGCCGCAACGACACGGTAGCCCTGTCGCTTCAGAACCCGCTCGATAGCCTCACGTAAGGTTTCATCGTCTTCTAAGATCAGGATTCTGGCTGGACCGTTCACCAACAGACATTTCCTCTAATAGGAGAACAGGTCCCCCCGGAGAGGGGACCTGAGTCGCTCTAGCTTTGGTATAAGGTTTTTCCACCGGCACCTTTGATCTTGAGGTGCTCCACATTCTTGACTTTGACCACGCTGGAACCGTCACCCTGCTGATACAAGACCCGTCCTTGAGCGTCGGTGACCTTCATATCCTTGTTGCCGGCGCGGATGACCGCCCGGTCGTCACCACGTCCGCCGTTGAGGACCGCGCGGTCGTTTCCTCTTCCGCCACCATAGACGAGCCGGTCGTTGCCGCCTCCACCCCGAGCCACTGTCCGATCAGAGCCTCGCCCTCCGTGCTGGCGAATGATGTCGTTGCCACGTCCGCCGCGGGCGATCTGGACGTCGTTTCCGGGACCTCCGCGTTGAACGATCTTGTCGTTGCCACGACCGCCGAACGCTCTCTGCAGGTCGTGACCGCGGCCGCCGTGCTGGCGAATCAAGTCACTTCCCGGTCCGCCTCGAGCGGCTTGATTGTCGTGACCCCGGCCTCCTCGCTGGACGATACCGTCGTGTCCCCAACCGCCTCGGGCTCGTTGGAGGTCCGAGCCGGGTCCTCCGTGCTGGCGAATGAGGTCGCTGCCGGGTCCACCACGTGCCACTTGCCGGTCGTGCCCCCATCCTCCACGTTGCGCGATGTTGTCGTGTCCCCAGCCACCGTGGGCTCGCTGAAGGTCGCTACCAGGGCCTCCGTGCTGGCGAATGAAATCGTGTCCACCTCCTCCGAAGGCGGCCTGGCGATCGTGACCCCAGCCGCCGAACTGGCGCAGAATGTCCGAACCGTTGGAGCTGAAACCGGAAGAGTTGAAAGGCTGACCGCTGGTGGCGAAAGAGTGATATCCGGAGGAGGGTCCGCAGTGTTGAGTGGGAGCCATGATGATGTTGTTGATGGATGCCATTGCGCCCATAAAAGATTGGTTGGTCGAAACTCCGTTCGGGCCCGCGAAAGAGGAAGAGCCGAATCCGGCGTAGGCAAAGGACAACTGGTTGTTTATAATCATTGGTAATCTCCTAAGTAAGTCGTTTTTCTTAATGTACGAAGTGCCAAGTAAACGCGACCTAAAAGGGACCGGATAAATGTTAACAAATGGTTAGGTGATGGGAAGCAACCGTGGATTCTCACTGCTAGAGGTTTTGATCTCTGCTTTTATTATGACGCTTGCCCTGGCGGCTCTGCTCAGTGTATTGACCACGGGACTGAAAGCCGAAACCCAGTCCGTCCAGCAAACTCAAGCTCTGGATGTGGCCGAGCGGGTCCTGGCACGCATCTTGAACGACCCCCGAAACATCCCGGTCAGCTTCTGGAGAGGGCGGTTCCGCTACCCTGACAGCCCTTGGAAGGAAGGGATCGAGAAGGTCGACGGTACCGACTATTCCTACCAGCTGTTTCTGAACAACGTCACCGACAACGAGACCGGCGACCCTTTCGGCACGGAGAGCGACTCCTCGAACACCTTGAGAAGAGTGGATGTCCTGGTCACCTGGCAACACGACGGACCGGGCAGGCTAGGGTTGACTCGTCTGGTGAACAGGACCTTGAAACCATGAAGTCGTCCAAGGGCTTCTCCATCCCCGAACTGCTCCTGGTTTGTGGTCTGTTTTCCGCCTTCAGCGTGGTCGCTTACTACCTGCTGGCTCTCGGACTGGGGTTATGGTCTCGCGTGGAGTCTTCTCAAGATGTCTCGGAGCAGTTGTTGAAGGCCAGAGACATGCTCCTCACGGATCTCTCCGAAACCAGTATCAATGAACTCATCGTGAGTCGATTCAGCAACTCTTCCGACACCTTTCAAGCGGGAGACGTGCTCTGTCTTCTCTCTCCTCAAGACCCGATCAGGAAAGAGGTCGGGAGGAGGGGTGACGGCACCGCTTACTGGCAACGCAACCTTCTCTACTATTCGGCCGTTCCATCCGACCACGACGAACTGTTTCCGGTCGGCTGCGCCGGCCGGTACGCCACCTGTCCCCACAAGTTTCTGATTCGTAGGATTCTCGACACCGGCCCCGTCACCCGTTATCGAAGCGCTCTGGCCGATGTGGAAAGACTCCTACCCGTCACCTCTCTGGAGGGAGAACTGCTGGTACCGGAAGATTTCCACTCCGATTTGCGGAGCCCGGAGTCAGGGCGAACAGCTCTGGTTGCCTCGGGAATTCTCGATTTTTCGGTCCGCCTGGCGCCGCCGGACGGCCTGCCGGGCGAGGTGGAGGTGACTCTTAAGGGGTTCGACGTGAGGGAAGCCGGCAAGAAGGTGAATTTTCGAGAGACCGACCTTGAGACCTCACCCTACACCCATACCGTGAAATTTTCGGTCTTTCCCAGGAACACGGAGGAGTCATGAGACCAAGATTGAGAGGCTTCGTCCTCCTGACAACGATGTTTTTCGCCCTGGTTCTCGGCATGATTCTTTATGCGGCCATGACCCGACTGCCGGCTGTGAGCCAGAGCCGAAGTCACGGAGTGTCCGCCCAGAGGGCCCGCCTCGCGGCCCAGAGCGGAATGGAATACGCCGCCTGCCAACTGCGCGCCAACCCACTCTGGAGTGGCGGTGAGGCGCGTCAGGTGATCGTGGACTCCGGTGGTCTCAAGGTGACCCAGGAGCAAGGAAACGTGCTGGGAGAGATCACCGAAATCGACGGTACGAAGTCATCCTTTCGGATTCGCTTCAACTATCAGGACGGCGATGGAGGCGACGACGAGAAACCCGATCCTTCCGGTGATTTCCTATTTGAGCTGCCTTACGTCTCTTTAAACAACCTGGCCTCAGAGGATAGCGCCAGGCTTCCCCACACGGCTGTTCAGGTCCCGGGGAGATCGGTTTGTCTTTATGTCGAAGGCGAAAGTCAGCGCAGTGGCGGTCGGCCGGTCAAGCGGACCATGCAGAGTATCTATCAGATTTCCACCGACGGCCGGGTCAAAGACGCGGTGATTATGGCCGGCGGAGACCTGTATTTCGACCTCGGACATGTCGGCAACGTCAACCTGGGAGGGTCCCTGGTCAAGCACGCTTCGGATGATCTGCTGAGACTCCGAACGAAAGGCGGGTTGGAAGTACGCCGCAACCGCGGCGGTGGCACGGTGGGAAACATCGCTCTGGGTACCAACACTCGAGCAGAGTTGGGCAGAGACGAGAACAGAGGCGGAGTCCAGGCCAACTATCCGGCCGACCAGGTGACCGAAGTGCAGGAGCAGGTCAACGACGAGCGTGATTTCTACAATTTACCCTGGGAAAACGTACCCAAGGCCGCCGACGCGCCTGACGCCACGACAGCGGCACAGATACCCGGTGGGGTGTACGTCTACGGAGAGAGTCCCGACAACCCCGGAACGCGCGAGATTCGCTATTTCGACATGACATACCAGCAATATCTCAATAGGGCCGAAACACTGGCCGGGGATCCCTCGCAAGGAGTGGTGCTGAGCCCCGACCTTCGAGAGGTTCGGACCGACGAGAACCTCTCTCTCAATCCAAGCGGCTTCGCCGTGCAGCCGGCACCGGTGCCGTACTACAACACCCGGCTTGAAGAACGGGTCTCCGGGGACGGTTTTCAGTGGAGCTTGAAGGATATCGATCTGCGCGTCCTACCTTCCGCTCGCGGCCACGACGGGATAGCGATCATACCGAGAAAGCCCGCCAAACTGGACTTCGACGACCCTAGAGTTTTTCCGGCAATCGATGACCGTTGGACTCCCGACAACATGAGAATGCTCCTACTGAACACCTCTTTCACCGCCGACGGAGACATTCATATTCAGGGTGGTATAGCCGGGGTCGGCGGAGTCATCGTAGGCGGAGGCACAGTCGAGGTGATCGGCGGTCGGGCCATCACCGTCCGAAATGAAGCGGTCGACAGCGACGAGGTCGCCAAGGAGATCGATGAGTTGACCCTCGGCGGAATAAGCGATGACGCCACCGGTGATCCCGACGGCGACGGCTTCACCTCGACCCTTCAGCTGAACATTTACAGCAAGAAGGACATGACTCTATCGACCTACGTGGAGCGCCTCGACTCTTATCGCAATATGGCCTTTCAAGGTCTGCTCTATAGCTGGGGAGACATCAACTTGAAGGCAGCAAGACCGGACAGCGGTCGTCGCGGCACGGTGAAGCTGAGAGGTGCGCTGGTCGCCTACGGTGCTTCACCGATCAGTGAGGCGCCCGGCTCGGAAGGCCGGGGAAACGTCCGGATTCAGGCCGCCGACACCACTCTGACTTGGGACCCTCGATTTCTACCCAGCCTCGGCTCGCTGCAAGCGGAGGGCAGCACCTCGCCGTTTACACTCGAACAGGTTCTTCTGGTGGAGATCCGATAGTCGGACTTGAGTTTTTGTTCAACACACCCACCACCATGTTTTTTCGCCGCTTGCACGTCCTCACAGCGGCCGGCGTGACCATCCACGTCGCACTCGAGCATCTGGAGAAGACGGAAGTCGATCCGGTTTTTCGGCAGACCCTCGAAGACTGTCTGCAAGATCTGATGGCAGGTCACTCTATCAGCGCCTGCTTCGCCCGACATCCTCGATATTTCTCCACCCTGGCGACGGAGTTGATATCGACGGGCGAACGCACGGGCGGTCTGGTTACAGTCTTCGACTATATCGCCACCTATCAAGAGCGACACATCAAGAGAATTCATCAAGTGGTGGCCGCCCTGATATATCCCACTCTTCTATTTCTGGTGATGCTGGGAGTGACCTGGCTCTATGTCTACATTCTAGCCGGCAAAAACAGCGTTCTCTTCGCCAATCTGGGCGAGGCCACTCCCTGGCCGACACGAGTGCTGACCAGTGCCGCCTCTGTCATGGGAAGCCCGAAATTTCTGGTTTTGACCTGTGGTGGATTCCTGCTTATCTTTTTTGTGGTCCGACGGGCCTTGACGGACAACCTCCACCTGAGGCGCTGGGCCCACAGAATGTCCTTTCGAATACCACTGCTAGGACCGGTGTTCTTGCAGATCGAGACGGCCAGGATGGTGGATGTGCTGGCGTCTACGCTGACAGTCGGACTGCCCTTGACCGAGGCTCTTCGTTGCGCCCGAAAGGTGTGCCAAAACGTCTACTTCAAGGAGGCTCTATCCGGAGTTTCCCAGGCCGTGATCCAAGGAGAGAGTCTGACCGACGCTTTCGACGCCAATCTCAAATTGCCAACCTACGTCCTCGCCCTGGTGGAAGTGGGGGAAGCGGCCGGGGTTATGGAGGAGGTCCTGGGGCGAGCCTCCGTCATGCTTGACGGAGAGGTGGAAGACGCCAGCGACCGGATGGTGCAGATTCTGGAGCCGCTCCTCCTGTCGCTCGGAGGCTTCGCGGCGGCCTTTGTCGCCGTGGCGACATTCTTGCCCATTATCCGGCTGATGACCACGTTCTAGACTTCCGCTGGAAGCTCCACGGAATGGTGTAGGGTCGTGGGGTAGTCCACGAAAACTGTCGCGGTGTCTATCCTTCGGCTGCAGTCGGAGCGGCGGGCAAGATGACCTCGTCGATCTCTTCCACCGGTGCGGGGATCACGTGGACTCCGAACAGCTGACCAACTCGTCGAGCGGCCTGGGCTCCGGCATCCACCGCAGCCTGAACAGATCCGATATCTCCTCGGACGTGCACGGAAACGATTCCGCCTTCTACTTTCTCGTAGTTGCTCAGCGTCACCGCGGCGGCCTTCACCGCTGCATCAGCCGCTTCGATCGCGCCTACTAACCCGATGGTTTCAATCATTCCTAGCGCTTGGCCCTTGTTCATCGAAAGCTCCTTTGTCGACAATGGCATCCGTTTCGCAGGAAAAGGCTTCTCACCTTTGAGATTAGATTATTTGGATACATCTCCACAGGTGTAGCAACCGTTGGGCGCTCCGCCTCCACCGCACATATAGCACTTACCGTTTCCGTTGCAAAACGGACAGTCGCCGGTGGCGTTGCAGCTGTAACATTCGTATCCGGCGGTGTTCTGGCCGCTGCCGGCCGGGTAGCAATCCTGACATTTCTTCGAGCCGGAGCATTTGGGACAGTCTCCCCGCTCGGTCAAGGGGCCTTTCTTCTTCACCCGGGTGACCTTGATCTCTTTGGTCGCCACGTCGGTCTCGATCAGCACCCCGTAGGAGTCAGACTCGCCCTCCTTCGGCACAGGGAAATAGACTGGGACCATCGGTCCCGAATCGGTCTCTATGACCTCGGTCTTGCTCGCCGTTCCGTTGAAAAGGATTGTCCAAGCGGCTTCCGCGCGGGCTCGAGCAGTGGGACAGAAGACCATCAACATTATCATGGCCGCGAAGCTAGCCACCGTCCATTTTGCTTTTCTCATTGAGTGCTCCTCACTGCACGATCTCACCGGTCCGGACGTCGAACGTCACCGATCCACGGCTCAAGCTGACTTCCCAGCTTTTCTCTTCCCCCTCTAAGAGATGTACCAGAGTGTACTCTCCGGGTAGTAAATCTTCTGTTACAAGTACGTTGGATGGGGATAACGCTCGACCGATCGTTCGTTGCTCGCCCTCTCGAACCAGATAAAGTTCGGCCAGACGCTCTGCTCCGACGACCTTGAGTGTGGCTCTTTTCCCTCGCTGATAGACGGAGTTGCCGGTGTTGGCTTGGAGTTTGTTGCCGGGCGGCTCCGGAAGATTCAACTCCGGACCCTTTTCGTTGAGGTCGGCCAGGGGAAACTCATCGGTGTAGTTGGTGGAGTGACGAGGATGCTGGCGCTGATTGGTGAGGCGCGGAACGTGATAGGAGACGTACTCCAAGACATCCTGGATTCGGACCTTGCCGTCCCTGGTCGAGCCGGCCTCTCCGTTCAAAGCCCTCAAGAGAGCGTAGGTCAGCACTCCATGACCACCGAGACGAGCGTCTTCGTAGGCCACCTCGTCTCGACGGCAGGCCATCAGATTGAGCACGCCTTCTCTCTCGCCAATGTTTTCCAGATACTCGGACAGGCTTCGGGTCTCGTCTCGGGCGTTCACGGGAGAGGTGGGCAGAATCGCTCCGGCGTGGCAGGCGTCGGTGATCATGATGACCTGAGAAGCCCGGCCCAGATGCACGTCCACGTAGCGATGAATCTCATCCATGGGGATGGCGGTGGCGTTGAGGTAGTCCGGTTCGGAATCGTAGGCCATCAGATAGGCCGCATCGCCACTTCCGTAGCGACGAACCTTGCCGTGCCCTGCATAGAAAAAATAGATGACGTCACCCGGACTCGATTCGATGATGGCATAATCGAGAGCCACTCGGATGTTTCGAGCAGTCGCGTCCTGATTTAGCAAGACCTTCGTATGCTCAGGCGGCAAGCTCCCACCTCGAGCACTCGACAGAAAGTCGGCGAAAGCTTGAGCGTCCTTGTCGCAACTGTTGAGCCAAGACTTCTCCGGAAGGTGCTGATACTGGGACACGCCCACGATCACGGCCCAGCGGTTTTCGGGACTGACGCTCTGACTACTCCGCGAAGAGTTGAGCCCGGGAACCCCTTGGCCCAACGCGACGGGCGCGAGTAGAAAGAGAAGAAGACATATCAACCGCCCTCTATTTCTCAAAATCTAAGTTCCTCGGATGCAGTGGCAAACTTCGTATCTTTTGCTTCAAGGCCGTCGCGGGGCGGGTCCCACCCAGACGCTCAAGCTCCAAGTCGTCTACCAGCACCTCCCCTTTTCCGGCGAGCAAAGCACCGAAATGGACCTCCCACGCTTCCGCGGGCACGTCGAACGCGATGGCATAGCGGGTCCAAGGTGTGTCACCGCGGACGGGAGTGTCCGTCATATTGTGAAACTCCAAGACCTTGCCATCCACATCGTCCACCCGAACCCACAGGCCCGCCCAACCTGAGACCTCGCGCGCCTTGAGATATCCACTCAACTCCATCCGATATCCCCGGAACTCCTCGGCGCTCAGTTTCTGAATGAGAAGAGCGTGCTCTTTTGGGCCGGCGTTCTGGGAACGAAGAACGCCGCCGGCTTTGCCGCTGCGCGAGCCTTCTGTCGTTCGGCCCCCGGTGTAGGCACCGGCTCGAGACGAGTAAACCTCCCAGCCCTCCGGTAGGCTCCAATCCGCGACCGCGATTTGTGTCAGACACAACAGTATGAAGAAAGCGACTCTCATCAACACTGCCCAAGTCTAACCTTTCGCTCTCCCGTCTGTCGTCCCAATTTCAACACAAAGATATCATAATCGAGGGGTCCTAAGTTCTGTCCAAGCGGTACCCCAGGCCATGTACCGTTTTCAAAAAGACCGGCTCCTCGGGCTTTTCCTCGATGGCCTGGCGGATTTTCACGACCAGATTGTTCAGGGTTCGCTGGGTGATGTACTCCTCCTCACCCCAAACGGCATCGATGAGCTCATCCCGACTCACCACCTGCCCCTCCTTCTCCAGGAGGTGTTGAAGAACGGCGAACGCTTTCGTCGGCAGCTTCAGCTCCTCGCCCTGTCGCACCATCCGACACCCCTCCAGATCGACTTCAGTCTCACCGAATTTCAGCTCCGACGAGGGCGAAGCCGCCGTTGCACAGGCCATTTCCGGGGAGCGTCTCAAGAGCGCCTTGATACGTCCCAACAGTTCACTCAAGCTGAACGGTTTGCTGACGTAGTCATCCACCCCCAGTTCGAAACTCAAGACTCGGTCCACTTCGCTGGTCCTGGAAGTCAGCATCAGGACTCGGCTGGAGTCGCCCCGGCCGCGCAGCTCTTTCAAGATCTCAAAACCGGACAGCCCGGGCAGCTCCACGTCCAACAAGATCAGGTCGTAGCCGCCGCTGAGAGCCATCTCCAAACCCCCGGGACCGTCGGCCGCGCGATCGACCCGATATCCCTTCACCGCCAATACGTCCACCAACCCCGTGGCCAGGGAATCTTCATCTTCTACCAGGAGTATTCGACTGCTCATCTTCGGGGGAGTTGAACCGTAAAGACGGAGCCACCTCCCTGGCGAGGCTCCCCCCAGACCTTCCCCTGATGTGCTTCCACAATCTGCCGCACCAGAGACAGTCCCAGCCCTACCCCCGGCTTGCCTTCAGCCGAACGACCAGCGCGAAAGTAAGGACGAAAGACCTCACGATAGTCGTCGACGGAAAGACCGGTCCCTCGATCGGATACGGTGATCTTCACAGACTCAACCGATGCACAAACCTCTATCTGCACCCTCTCCTCCACCGGCGAATATTTCAGAGCGTTTCGGAAAAGGTTCGCGAGGACGGCCTGCAGCGCTTCCCGATCGCCATCGACCTCCGCATTTTCCTCCGTGGCAACGACCTCCACGGCGCGTCCCTCAAGGTTCTCCATCTCCACTGCTCGCTTCACCAACTCGTTCAGGTCGAGCTTTTCCTTGCGAGGTGACCACTGCCCACTCTCCACCTGTCCCACGGTCAGGAGGTTCTCCACCAAACTCTTCAAGCGGTGCGACTCCCTCCTGAGGATCCGATGGTACTCCTCGATCTTGTCGGGCTTCTCCACCAGGCCCTCGGCCAGAATTTCCAGATACATCTCCAAGGCTGTGATCGGCGTCCGAAGCTCGTGACTCACTTGAGAGAGAAACTGAGCCCTGGCCTGGGTGAACTCCTGTTCGCGGCGCAGAGCGCGGGCCGTCAGCCCGAGCACCACCGCAAGACCTCCCAGTAAGACCATCCCCGCTATCAGATAGGGCAGATTTCGTTTCACCTCCCCCACCACCGCCTCTCGATTATCGACGGTCAACCTGAGGGAGTCCAATGTGTGAGGCTGTCCGGGAAGAAGAGACGGTACTTCCCAGGACCAGGCGAAATCGGAGCGGGCCAGCAAGGCCGGCGAAAGTTCTGGAAGCGCCTCCTCCGGCCCCGGCTCAGTCGTTGCATTCGTGCCCCACGGCTGGAGAGCGCCGCGGACGGAGTCACCTAACCCAAAGCGGCCAATCTGTCGTTCCAGCCAGGAGCCGAACACATAGTCCCAATCGATGAGCCAGGCCACCGAAATCCCCCCGGGCAACCGCTGCCCGAAAGCGAGATAGTTCTCAGGCGTTTCTGTGTCACCTAACCGACTTTGAAATCCCGGAGGAAGAGGTCGCAAGGCGAGCGGTTCACCCACCCGACCCAATTCGCGAAGCTCCGCTCGGAGCCATCCGGGCGGCTCCGCCTTGTCTTCAGCCAGTACGTTCTGCCCGTCCTCTTGAAAGTAGAAGAACTCGTAATAAGGCTCCCCTTGCTCTCTTAGTTCCACCAGTCTTTCCGGAGTGATACCTACACGAGCATCCTGAACCGACGTGGCCAGCATCACTTCCCCCAGTTGCTGAAGCGTCCGAAAAGACTCCTCCAATTGGGGGGTCCCTTCCAACGCGGCGATCTGACGAGCCTTGAGGACCGAGGAGACGTTGCCGCTCAGAGTCAGCCACCACAGCCCGATGAGAAAAACAAGAGAGAGAAGCCAGAGCGCCCAGAGGGCGCCCATTTTACTCTGGAAGTCTTTCTCGTGCCTGGCCAATCCGTAGTCGAGGTTCGAACCTCGAGGTCAGAGACCTACAGCGAGTTCGGAAACTGCTCCCCAATCCCCATAATCGTATTGCGAGTAGCGGCCAGCGCCGAGCCGTACCCGATACCCACGGCCGCCGCCACCGCCGCGCCTCCGCCGGTCATCAAGCCCAGCCCGGCCATCGTAGCTCCGAAGGCGCCGCCGACGAGCCCCCCGGTAGCGCCGTAGAACGTCTTTTCTCGTCCAGCCCTGGACGGAGAGGTGAAAGTACTGGGAACCATCATGTCCATCTTGTGGGCCAGACCGACTCCCAGGAGCGTGGAACCGGCGATACCGAGCAGAGCCCCGGTGCCTCCGGTCAATGCCCCCACGAACCCGATCGCGGTCGCGGCGGCGCCGATGGCTGCTCCGGTCGCGGCCCCCTTGGCGATCTTTACAAGCTTGCCGGACAGGGTGACTTTGTCGGTAGAAGTTTCTTGTTTCGGTGAGGGTGTTCGATTTTGGGCCCTGAGCTGAGTTTGCTGAATGGGACGTGAAGAGGATGAGATTCGCATACGCCCATTATGACTTCTCGCCCGGCCCCTCGCCTTAGCTAGATATGACGAAAATGAGAACAACATTGACTCGATACTAAATCGATGTCAACAAACCCTGAAAGGAAGGATTATGACAAGATTGGGAAACTGTTGTGACATTGAGGGTGTAGAACTCCCCCGACCATCTCCTTAAAGTGGGAGCGTGGGCCGAACGAGAGCCCCGAAGGAGGAAGAAATGAGAAATTACCTGGCTATGGCGATGCTGCTCGCGCTTTTTGCGGTGTGCGGCGCTCAGGCCCAAGAGGCGAAGAAAGTGGAGACCAAGGGCCCCCCCATGCTGGCCACGCTTCACGTCGTTCAAGTCTCCGACGCCCAGTTTAAGAAACTCGACGGGATCCAAAAAACAAACTCCGAGATTCAGGGAAGGGTGCTGCAGACCTTGGAGGTGATGACGGTTCGGGACATGCCGTCCCTGGTCCACGTAGGCGAAAAATGGCCGCTAGTCTACTACGATCCCAGAGCTGAGCAGTTTCAGGTTCAGTACGTCGACGTCGGCGGGAAACTCGACCTCACTTGCCGCGACGCGGGTAATCAGACTTGGAATGTCGAGATTCGCCCCGAACTCTCGTCGATTTACAGAATCGACGTCCCCGAAGATTCCGGGCGCCTAAATTTTTACCCGGAAACCATGGTCCTCATAGCCGAAACCACCATCGAGGGTCTCAAGTTCGGCGAAACCTCGGTTTTTGCGAAGAGTACCGGACGGGCAGCCAAAACATACCTCGAATCGACGGGTCTCTCCACGGAGAACTCCAATCTGCTCTACACTCTGAAATTGGAGCCGCAACAATGAGAAACGTTACAACTCTTCTAATTCTGTCCGTCCTCCATTTTTTGTTGCTGAGCCCTAGCATCGCCGAGGAGAGCTACAACTACACGTTCGAAATCGTCAAATGCCCGAAGGCCCCGGCCAAGAGGCTGCTCTCCAAGAAAGACTGGAAGCAGTTCTTAAACAAGAGCGGAGCCGTGGTACTTGAGAATATCCAGGGCGTCGCTCGAAACGACAAATACTCCCTGGTTTTTGAGGGAGTCAAGAACCCCATATCCTACAAAGACCCCAGGGCCGGCGGATACCAGGTGCAGTACACCGATCTGGGACTGAAAGTGGATATCAAGATCAAGAATCAGAATGACGGTTCTCTGTTTGTGGAATCCCGTGGTGATCGCTCCGTTGCCGCCCCCATTCCGGAGCACCCGGAACGCTCCAGCGTGATGATCTACGAAAGTGGCGTCACCATGAAGAGAGGCCAATCCGTGGTCGCGGCAAGCGCCAAAGGCTTCATGAATGTGAAGTATCTTAAGGACCACTTTCCGGACATTTCCGTCTCGGAATCGGACTATCTGATGATGGTCATTACCGTCGAATAGGCTCTCCTGAAGGAAGAGACTCAGATTGCATCACACCGGAGAGCTTCAAGATGAACTCTCCGCTTGGAAGCTTCTCGGCTAGATTTTGCTGTGAATAAGCTTCGGCTTCTCCGCTGCTCATCTCTGGATAAGAGCAGTGTATATTTCCCAGCGTCACTGTTACGTCAGTGGCCGCAACCGAAGTTCCTTTCATCTGGCTTCCCGTTCCGTTGGCGTATAGGTCGACCTCTTCTCCTTGCCTGCTGTAAGGAGCGAGGTCGGCTCGAAGCCAACCATTCTCGTAAGCTCCAACCGTCGTGACTTCAGGTATGCTCAGGAAGTTTTTATCAGCGTCATACGAGACTCGGTACCCTCGCTCCCTAAGTGTTCTCACCTGACTAGCGTCGTTACCCGCGACGACAACGACCGAATTGTTAGCCGACTCGAAACTTCGGACCTCGTTTCTCCAGACCGCCAGAGACTCTCGAACCCGTGAAGACTCACTCAGCGTCTGCTGGACGAAGTCAAGCAATGCTTGGAAGCGCAAACGGGTCGGCTCGGAGAAAGGCATCCCTAAATCCAACTCGAGTGCCAGGTTCAGATTTCTATCGATGAACGCTTTCTGCGCGGGATTGAAGGGAGAATCGGGACCCAGAAAAGCTTCCACCTGGTTTACCAAACCTAGAGAATGGGCTCCAAGGGACGTGTTCACAACAGAATTACGAAAACCGTCCTGATTAATCTCGGCGAGAAGGCTCGCTGGATACTCCACATTCGCCACAAAGCTATCTTCGAAGTAACTCTTCAAGAGTTCTCTCGACTGCTCGCTGCTAAGCTCGTTTGAAGACAGCGCTTCCCCCAGCGCCTGCGCGAGTCTCTCGCCCTCTAGCGAACCAGGGGATTGGCCCCGGCGAAAGTCAATCTGGTGGAGTTCCCGACCTGGTCTGAGCTGCTCGATCCTCTTCACGACCAACTCTCCGTGACTCAGGCCTCCCGAATACCGTGGGCCGTTCGGTTCTTCTTGAAAAGTGTCAACAACGAGTACGGCACACTCCTTATTTTCGTTTGGGGGTGCCTGCGAACCGCAGGCCGCCAACAGACTCAGCCCGGCGAGAACGGCCCCGCCAACGGAAAGACGGTTGTCGGCAACCCAACGGGCCGCTTGCTCCGGCTCTTTCTTCTCCTGTTGCTTTCTTCTCTCAGCCGCGGATGAAGCTAAAGAGGGAGGGCTTTTCCTCTTGGAGAGGTGACTGTCAATTGGATTCATTCTCAAACTCCATTCATCTTGGTATGGGCTGAGACTATCCCGACAAGATCACCGTCGACCCCGAAAGCTATGAGACATATTGAAAAATTGTTAAGGACCTGTGTTCATTTCCAGCTTCGGAAGGGTCTTTATCCTACCCTGTTCTACGGATTTTCGGCTATACTTGGTAGCGTGCCCATCGTCTACGTCCAACTACTCAATGAAGGGACCGTAGTCTATCGGCCCACCAACGCCATATTTCTAGATACCCAAGTTGCGATTCTTGATCCCGACGAGTACGACCCCGATGATGAAGAATGGGAATTCAAGCCAGGCAGCGTTGTCCGTGTCGAAACGAAGGAACTTCAAGGCGGACCTGTGCCGGTTGCGGTCAAGCTTGTTGATTATGGTGAAAAGGGTCGATAACCCCTGTGAAGAGATCGTGTGCGGCTACGCGGCAATCTCAGCTTCCCGCCCGCTCCGAAGAACCCGAGTACCCGAAGAGGTATCCCCGATATCTCCGAAATCAAGACCCGTCAATTTTCCTAGATCGTCAAGCGGCATCTGGTAAACGGACATCTCGCCCGGCGAGAAATCGGTTTTGAAGATTCCGCGTCCGAGATAGTCTTTCTGAGACTGAAGAAAAGCGGCACCTTTCAGGCCTTCTTCGGAGTCCTTCCAAACAACCACTTTCCAGAATTCTTGGGGAATTTGAGTGGGCTCGTCCATTCGGCCCCGGTTGTCAAACGTCGGGTCGTCGGGGGAGAAGACCGGACCCGTCAGGACGGTGAGTTTCTGGTCGCGCTCTTGGGCTTGCTCTAAGATATAGTTTTCCAGGTCGAGCCAGGTTTTCTGATTGAGACTGCCGTGTTGCAATCCGGCGTTGGTGAAGGCGAAGGTGTCGTTGCTGGCGCGGTCCGGATTCGGGCCCCACACCGGGTCGCGACGACGGACCATGTGTCCGCGGTCGATAGGATTGCCCTTGTAGGCCTCGTTGCCCAACTGAGCGTCACGAGGGATCCGTCCGTCGATGGTCCACTTCCCTTTGCGAGGCACGGACACCACCTTGGCTCCGTCGATGTTCACGGCGGTCAAGAGAGGCTGCCGACGCTCTTTGTGCATAAGCACGGAAAAATTCGTGTAGGTCAGCTCCGTCTCGCCCGGCTTACCGGTCAGGCTGACCAACTCGTCCTTCCTTGAGCCTGCCACCTTGTCTAAGGAAAGCGGCTTGCCCAGGAACTTCTCCTGGTAGCCGTTGCGTCCCGGGAAGCTGTTGACAAGCTCTCCCAGATCGTTTTGACGGATATCCTGAGACCCGACGTTCCGTTTGAAACGCTCAAGGTCTTTAAAACGCCTGCCCTGACGATGAAAATCGAGCTCCCCTGGAGATAAAAAAGCCACCGAGGATTCCACCCTATCGAGGGTTTGAGGCTTGAGTGAGGCCGAGTCGGTAGCTTTCGTGAGTGTATGTGTGGGGATGGTCGTGGAAGAGGCGCGTATAAACAAATGAAACTCCTAGGTCTTCAACCTTACAGGATGCTTCAACCCAGAAGTTTCACAAAAATGTGAACAAATGTTCTAATTTGTCGATCAGCTAGTTGGAAATGTCGCTGGCCACGTCTTCCTTTTTGCGGATCTTGGAAAGCAGTCGCTGGAGGTTGGAACTGGGCCCGGATATATCGTCGGCCAACTGCTGCATCTCGCGGGAGCGGATCGGCATCTCCTCTTCCATCGACTCCTCCAGACTGAACTCTTCCAGCTCGCCGGCGGGGTCGTCCCAGGCCAATTCAGGCAAGTCTTCCAAGCTGGAGAGTCCGAAATGCTCAAGAAATAGTTCGGTGGTACCGAAAAGGAAGGGCCGTCCCGGCAGTTCCGCTCGTCCGACTTGGGAGACCAGGTCGAGATCCAGCAGTTGCGCCAACGTGCGGTCGGCGTTGATGCCGCGTGACGCTTCCAGTTGTGGACGGGTGATCGGCTGTTTGTAGGCCACGATGGAGAGTACTTCCAGCTGGACTCTTGTCAGTCGCTGCTTGTTTTGCACCTGTAAGATCCGCTCCACGAAGGGAGCCACTTCGCTTTTGGTGAGCATCGAATAAGCGCCCGCCACTTTGCGAACCTCCAGACCTCGGTCGATCAATTGGCGGCGCAGCCTTTCGACGTAGTCCTCCACCTCGCGCTTCGTCCAGTTGCCCGCTTCGGCCAGCTCTTCAGCCGGAACCGGAGTGGGCGAGGCAAACAGCATGGCCTCGATCGCGTATTCGGGGGGGATATTCTCGGGTAGACTCATGATACTCCTTAATTCATAAAAACTTTGGCGGACTTAAACGACGTGTCGTCGTTCTTGATCTCGCATTCGATCTCAGAGAGATAGCCGTCCTGGAAAAGTTCGATTCGATCGCGTCGGGCCATCTCCAGCAGAGCCAGGAAGGTCACCACGACTAGAGGTTTATTGTTGCTCTCCGAGCGCATCAGCTCGGAAAAGCAGGTTCGGCGACGTCCCTCGCTCCGGGCGGTTTGCAACCTTTCCCAGACTTGCTCCACCCTGTCCGGCACGGACATCTCGATTTTCTTGTAATCGATCTGCTCTTTGAAAGGCTTTCTCGGTTTCAAGCATCTCAGGGCCGCACTATGTAGCGAACGAAGAGAGGTATGAAGCAACGGAGTCTCAGGCTCCGACAAGCCGCTGGGGTGAGGGTATCGGGCCAGGCTCTGGCCTTCTCTCTCACCAAGCCAGGATGCTGCCTTTTTCAGCAGCTGATACTCTCGTAGCCTGGCCACCAAGTCGTCTTCGTCAGGCTCTTCCTCAAAACCGAAAAGATGAGAATCGTCGGGCTCCGGCTCCGGCAGAAGCAACCGCGACTTCAACTCCAGCAGCTGGGCGAACACCAGTAGATAAGAACTCTCTATCTCCACATCCAGTTGCCCCAGGAGTTCGAGATACTCCCGATACTGGCCCGTCACGGCGGCTAGCGAAATCTCGGTGATATCCAGCTCCGATTCTTCCACCAGACTCAACAGCAGATCGAGCGGCCCTTGGAAAAACGGCAGCTCTACTTTATAACCGTCGGCTTCCGACTCCATCAGTAACCTCCCAGAAAAATCGACAGCACCCATCGGTTTGCCGGATACAAGAATAGCGGGCCGAAGAAGGCCACGATGATCAGCAAGCCGACCAGAGAAAACATGCCGAGCTTCTGCTCCAGCATCTCCATCTTTCGACTCAGCGTCTCTCCACCGAACGCGCCCAAAATCTTCCAACCGTCGAGCGGCGGCCACGGAATCAGGTTGAAAATGCCGAAACCGACGTTGGCTACCAGAAGCGATCTGACAACCAAAAACAGCGGGTTTCCGGGCACAGCCAGTCCGGTGACGACCAAAATCGAGCAGAGGGCAGCCACGAAAAAGTTCACGAAAGGCCCCGCCGCCGCCACCAGAGCCGTATCCAGCGACCGGTTCTTGAAGTTGCCGGCATCGATCGGCACCGCCTTGGCCCAACCCATAATCGCCATCCCGCCGGAAGTCACATAAGAGACCACCAAACAGATCGCGCCCACCGGCTCAAAATGGACCACCGGATTGAAACTCAGCCGGCCCTCATACTTTGCCGTGGGGTCGCCCAACTGGTAGCTCATGAAAGCGTGAGCGTACTCGTGGATCAAAAGGGCGAACATAATAGAACACAACCCTATAACGATGGAGACCGGGTCCATGATCTTGACTTCGATTCAACATGAAGCCGGTCCTCTACAAAAATGGCGAAAAATCAGGAGATTTCGCTATCGGTCCCTGTCGAGAATGATCACCAGTAACCCCACTGGCGAGCCCAAAGAACATGTATCGCCAAACACAAGTTCGTGAATCCGTGAGCCAACACGGCGTCACTGAGCGAGCGTTTGCCTCGAAGGACAAGAGCGTACGCTAGTCCCGCCAAGGTACCCGCTAGCCAATCTGAATGCAAAAGTCCGAAAGCGATAGACGATAGCACCACGGAGAGGAACGTCAAATGTCCGATAGGTACTTCTTCAAAAGTTTTGGATTGGAGTCGCCGTAGTAGGTAGGCGCGAAAGGCGAGCTCTTCGACCAGGGGAATGGCGACAACCGCCCCCACCACCCGCATGAGCAACCAAAACGTAAGTAGACCGCCGGATAGATATTGGGAGGGAGAAACCGATTCTCCAGGTGATGCCAATAGCATCCACACCAGGTACACGGCAAGGCCGCACAACAGTGACGCGAAGGTGGGACGCTTCAGGAGGGGTCGATAAATCTCTCTGAAGTGAAAAAGGCAGGCAAGTACTATAACAGTGCGCAAAGGATACCAGAAATCGAACTGGTCCGTGAATGCCCCAGTTAGGATCTGCAGAAAAAAGAGGACCAAAATGGGCACAAGGAAGGGTAACGCGGGAAATCGGAGCGGAGTAAGTCGGTCCTCTCTAAACCAACCAAATCGTTCGACCACAAATACCATCGCTAATCCCAAGAGGGTAAGTACAAGCCAACCCGCTCGCGAATGAAACCCTTCAAGTGCAAGTTTCGGGGAGATCAACGACCCGAGCATCACCAATACCGTAATTCTGATGGTGTTGGCAACCCAGCTTAGAGCTATCCCCAGAGGCAGGAGCGAGAGAGCGGCGGGGAATCTCAAGACTTTTCTCCTCAGCCACAAGTACCAAGCCGAATAGCAAATTATGAGACCCATTCCCTCGTAGCCCGAGCAGCCCGCCTTCACAGATACGGTGAAATTCGGTAAGCCTATATCGAAGCGACCCGGCCCCAGGACCACATCGTCGAAGAAAAGTTTCAACCATTGTTCAGTAACCCACAAGGTCGGTCTAGGCAGTAAATTCCAGACCTCGCCAAGGCCTTTAGGAAGGTAAAGACTTATTGTGCCGGCGATTAAACTGAGCCCAAACCAGGGCGCATGAAGCTTGATAGCCGAGACCCATTTTCGGGGGCGAAGCAAGCACACAAGCCAGCTCGCGAAATAGCCGGCCAAGACAAGAATCCAAAAGAAGGCCAAACTCGGATGTCTTTGAGTGATGGCGTACAAAGGTAGCATGAGGGAGTCGAAAAGAGCGGTACAGACCAGGTGAGCAAGGAGAAGGCCGGGAGAAAACGGATCAAGATCTAGATCTGGTATTCTTGAGGGAGACAAGAGCTTGATGAAGAGGGCGAAGGTTAGGGCGGCAAAAAGCATGTCGGGTGCGGGCAATCCCACAAGTGCTCTCAATGCCTTACGAACCTCTTCATGAGCGGGAATGCGAAGCAGATACTCACATTCCACGAAAAAAAGAAGAGCCATGGACAGAACGTGAAGGAAAGTCTTAGACTTTAGGAACGCGCTCGCGTTGGCCGTTTCAGGTATCATTTCCGGGGGGCGGCAGGACTAGCTTTCGGACTAACCGTTTTCGGTAGAAACGGAGAATCGATCTCAGCTTTCTCCACGAGTTCAAAAACGTAATCGGCACGCTTGGCGTTGACCAGAATATCCTCTGCCGACTTCTTGAGACTTTCGAAGTCGGACCGAGAGGCTACCAGGCGCACTACAATCGTGCTGTTTCCGACTGCAATGGGCGGAGTCTTGGCGCCTTCTTTGAGACTGATCACCGTGTATGTCGTGTCGGTGCCAAAAAGGCTTTCCAGTTGCCGCAAGCTTAAGCCTGTGGTGATTTTCTCCGTGTCCGTACCCACTGCTAGAGCCGCGATATCGTACTGGGTGAGCTCTTCCTTGAAGGTCTGGTAAACTTCTCGGACCTCAGACTCTTGGATCTCTTCCAGGATCAGCTTGCGAAGCAACATCGAAGTTTGGAGTTCTTTGGCCAGCAAATTTCTGTTCGGGGAGTCTTTGAACTCCTCCGGGAGGACCACATCTTTCAACGGAACTTCGATACCCCGCTCTTTGGCCTTTTGTGCGATGACCTTCTGCAGGATCAGTTGGTCCAAAACAGCCTGGCCGGCCTGACTGTCGATAGCATTCTGGTACTCCTGAAAGCTGACGGATTCGCCGTTGACTTCGGCAAGCCCGGAGGTCTTGGGAGCTGGGTCTCGGAGCGCGGACATTTGTTCGCGAGCGAACAACCCACCAATGACCAAAACGCCCACAAGGACGATGGTCCAAAGAGCGTACGGTTCCATTCGCTTCCAGAATCTCCGGCGCTGTCGACGAGCCCGGCTAGCCAATTTTCGTTTTCTCTTGAAGCTCCAGAATTTCCAGCGCTTTCGAAGAGCTCGGCTAGTCTTTGTTTTCTTGTTGAAGATCACGATTTGCCTAGGGCCTCTTCGTGCTCTAAAGATTGTTGGAGGATCTGGCTCTTGTATTGCCGCCACCCAAGTGGTGTGCGCTTCCACGTATCTTTGGACTCGGTTGAAATCACCAGATGTCTTGGCGACTTACCCCTCTCGGCGAATCTGAGAACGAGCCGGTCCTTGACGTGGCAAACAACGCTACCATCGGGAGCATCAGTCATAGAGACTATCTCAACAGCCTCTTCAGCGGAGATTGCAGTGGCCAGCAGGGCGCCGAGGTTTTGCTCCTCGCCTAAAGTGTTGATCTCTCTTTGGTCGGGGCCGTACGCTTTGAACTCTGATGAGCGGTGAGCAAGCATGGCTGGAAGAAACTTGAGAGAGGTTGCTCGGCAAGATTTCTCATAGACAGACCTGATTTCCGCTTGGCCATTTCTTCCTTGAGCCATGGCTGGGCTCGTGAGCAGAGAGACGACAAGACCCAGCAGCAAAAGAAGCTTCCCACTCCGAACGGAGCGCGATAATACGAACAACACTCACTTCCTCTCTCAAGAAAAGGATTCTTGAGTAGCGCCTTAGCTGGAGAGATACCCGCTTAACTTAAAACCCGCCGCCGACGGACATCGGTGGCCAGCAGAATCGTGCCGAACAACAGGGCCAGAGGCACCGTGGCCGCCCCCGCATCGATTTCCGGTACGCCCTGCACTCCGCTAAAAACCGCGGAAGTCCCGTAGGTGCTCACCAGATGTCCGAACCCGGTGTTACCTGGATTGGTGCGGACAGCACCCAACCCGAACAGATAGTCTCCCGCTTCCGGCAAAATTATCGAAAACTGTTGAGCAGTAGTTGTCAGGGCCAGCGGCGTTACGGTGGTGGCCGTTGGGCCTGTCAACAGGTCGAGACTGAAAAAATAGTTGAATATCGGAGGTCCGCCGGGGCTACCTACCACGACCCCCGTCGCCGGCAGGGAGTTCGCCGTGAAAATTATCTCGTCTCCGGCTTGGGCGCCGGTCAAAACGGAGGCGATAGCGCTAGCGTGCGTATAGGTGGCTCCAGGTAGACCCGAAAGCCCGCTGGCAGCGATCCCCAAAGCCGCTTCCACCGCGGCGATATTGCTAGCCGGGTTTAGGGCGGGGACACGCCCCGTGGTGGCAACGCCCCCACTCGCGCTCAGGAAGGTTGTTAAGCCCCCCTGGCCGGTAAAAACACCAATGACTGGGACCGCCGACGCTGTCCACGACAACCAGAAAAAACACAAAAACGTGACACAAAGTTTACCCATCGGCGGTGATTCCTCGGGCCTAAACCTTTCCCTTTACCGTTCAAATAATTTTTTTAAAAATCGAAGTCGCTAAAATACCTCGAGCAAATAGAGGTCGTTCACATTCTGACCTGTCGGTCCCGTTCGCAGGAGGGCTCCCTCGAGATGGGCCAGAGCCGATCCGCTGTCGTGTTCGCGAACGACTCGTTCCAACTCATCCTCCCCGAGCATATCGCACAAGAGATTCCAGGTTGCTCCGTCCACCAGAGCTCCCGCGTCCCCCGTGGGCCCGTCCGTACCGTCTGAGCTGCCGGCCAGCAACCTCAAGCCCTCGACTCCCGCTACCTCTCGGGCGAAACGCAGGGCCAACTCCTGGCACCGTCCACCGCGTCCGGGATTCTCCACCTGTATCTCTACCGTCGGCTCCCCGGCAGCGACTAAGACCCCCCGCCGACCCTGCGCCTTCAATTCCCGACCGACCTTTGCGAAGCGCTCAGACAGTGCGCGAACCTCCCCTGTTACTTCCGGCTTCCAGTCGGGGTGCTCAAGAGGCTTTCCAACGGCCGCCCTGGCTTCCTTAAGCAAAGTTCGGTGAGAAGCCAGAACAATACTGGTACCACGAACCTCCTTGGGAGTCTCATGGAGCGCCTCCTCCGCCCTTTCGGCCAGACCGCTCGGAAGACTCAGTGTCCGCAGGATTTCTCCGGCCTCGTCCACTGTAAACGGGTCAGCCACGAAACATCCCGAACCAACCAGGCTCAAGATCTCCTCTCCCATCAAGTCCGGCGCGCAAATGTCCACCATCAAGAGTTGCTCCACGGAATCGTACCCGGTACAGCGAGCAGCCAGCTGCCCGCCCTTGACCCTGGAAAGATGCTTCCGCAGGACATTCATCTTCTCGATCGGCAGACCGGACTTCAGCAGACTCGTATTAATCTCGATCAGGTCTTCTAGCTGCAAAGGCTCCTGGGGCGCGACGAGCAACGCGGAAGCTCCCCCGGACATCAACACCAGCAGTTCTCCGGATCCGCTTTCCAGCCAGCGCAAGATTTCGGCGGTGGCTTCCAGTCCCGCCTTGTCGGGCACGGGATGAGCCGACTCCCTCAGCTCGAACCGGTCCTCGAGAAGCCTTCTTGAAGATTCCTGAAGATGCTCATACTTGGTAAGCAAGAAGCCCCGAACAACTCTTTCCCCTAGCTCTTGCACCGCGGCGCAAGCCATCGGCACCGCAGCCTTACCCACAGCCAGGATATCCAACCTCGCCGCCTGGTCGTTCCGAGTCCGCAAATAGCGGCTGACCAGTCCCTCCGGCGCAAGTCTCTCCAGCACTTTCAAATATATTTCCAGAAGTTCACAACTCAATTTTTCTCAATGCCGGTGAAGGTTTTCTTCGTTTTGCTTCAACAGTGATCTTTTCGTACCAGTGAAAGGAGCCAGGAGTAGGACTTTTCTACGCGAACGCTTTAAATATGTCAGCAAAAATAAGACTCATGTTGGTCGACGACCAACAGCTTTTTCGGGAGGGCGTGAAGAGCCTCCTTAAAGATCACTCTGAAGTTGAGGTCGTGGCCGAGGCTGCCGATGGCAACACCGCGCTCGATCTCGCCTCTCAAGAGGCACCCGACGTTATTCTCCTGGATCTGAAGATGCCGGGTATGGACGGCATGGAGTGCTGTAGGCGTCTCAAAGAGCAGAGCCCATCAGCCCGCATCGTCATACTCACCGTATCTCGAGAGCTTTCCTCGATTGTGGAGGCGATGAAGTCCGGCGCCAGCGGGTACCTGACCAAGGACACTCCCTCCGAGAAGGTCGTGGAAACAGTGGTGCGCGTCTTCAGAGAAGGCAATCTGCTCGAGCCGCTTCTGGCCGACCGTTTGCTGGATGAATTCGTCACCTTCTCGGCCAAAAACGAGGAGAACCCCGAGACGGCGATGTTCGCTTCTCTCTCCCCACGAGAGACGCAGATACTCAAGCTTGTCGCGGGCGGTATGCCTAACAAGCTCATCGCTTCGGAGCTAAAGATTTCCGAACACACCGTTCGAAATCATATCAGCAACATATTCCAGAAGCTTCAAGTCAACAACCGCACCGAAGCGACTGTTCTGGCTATGAAGCAAGGACTTGTCTGAAGCTTCTCGCGACCTTCTCGTCGTAGGGTCGGGACTGGAAGCGCATCTCGCTCTTCACAGACTGTCCAGCCTGGAGTTTGGAGGAAAACTCCTCCAGCTCCCCAGGCCGGTTGGTCGTGAGGAGCGTTTTCTTTTCACAGAGCTTGCCGACTGGCACGCGGGAGAGCGCGGACCGAAGGCGGCGTTCCTCCTCGATATCTGGGGAAAGAAAGTTCTCTCCATAGCACTTCCTCCGCTGCAACAGTTCGAACCACCCAAGGCTCCCCCCAAAAACGTGGAGGTGCTGGCCGAGGGGTTGGAAATCAACCGTACCGTAAGGGGCGAGCACGGCCTGACCGTGTCTCTGACTGATGGAACGGATCTCGTATGTCAGGGAGTGCTTTATTGCGATGGACCGGAGTCGGGGTGCCGCAAATTCTGGGATAAGCCGGTACCGCCTAATCAGGACGTTTACACCGTCCAATGCTGGGAGTTTTCTACTGAGAATCTGCTAAGCATCGCTCGCTGGGAATTCCGCTGGGCGATTGCCAAGAGCGTGGAACTGGTCCCGTTGTCGCAAGACCGGCTTCGAGTTAGACTGCGCTTCAAGAGCCGTCATGGGAGTGCTCTCTCGACCTCCGAACTCCAAGACCTCTTCTCCGAGTTCGGAAGTGATATGACCGCCCTATTCGAAGGTCTGGAAAGCGACCAGATTCAGCGCCGTGAGGAGACCGGCACATCTCGCGCCGTGCATCTGCCCGCCCCGGGATGTTTGGCCCTTGGTCGCGCGGCCTGGAGCACTTCCGGATTTCTGACTTTCGACTGGTTAGCCAGATTTGTCTCCAAGCAACTTCATATCCTGGAAGAGCAACTCAGGGCGGGGCCGCTGAACGAACCTAGCTTCGAGGCCCAAAGTCAACTGATGCTAGAAGAACTCAGCGAAGCGGAACACTACTGTCGGCGTCATCTGCACAGTGATAATACCATGCTCATACCACTCAGAAACTTACTTCTGACGCTTCTACCAAACCCTCTCCTGGCAAACCAAATCAAGAAGAGGCTCTACTCATAAGAGGCGCTACATACAAAGTCGTAGGAGCTTACCTTGCACGCCGTCCACCACGTCTTTCGGCAGGCGAGATCTATCGACGACCAGATACTCCTTATAGACTTCGAGTTTATCAGGCGGCATGAAAGCGGCGATCTTCTGCTTCAAGTGGTCGTCGGCGTCCATAATGGCCACGGCCAATTCGTCGGGGCCGATCTGAGTGGTCAACTTCTTTAGCCTCTCGTCATCAAGCTTCCCCAGAGCCTCCAGGATCCTCTCCGCGCGGCTGGGCATCTTGCTGGCCTGCCGCCGCAGGGTGGGCTTCCCCTCTTCTTCCTCGGGCTTGTCGTCCGACTTTCGGCTCATCGCTCGGGAACGATCAATTGAACTCATCTGTATACCTCGGTTATTAGTTCCCTTTCTCTTCTTTTCTCCCTGGATTTCGCGGAAATGGTGACAATTGTCACTGAACTCGCTCCCGATTTACCGCACACTCGATTCAAATGACTAGGAACAAGGAACGAAAAGCAGCGAGCCTCCCCACTGGAAGGTCTCCCAAAGTGTCACAACCCGATCTCCCGATGTTGGGGCAGCCGGGAGCAGGCTACTTTGCCCTCAACGAGTTGAAGCAACTCAACAGCGGCTACTATCACGACAGTGTCCACGCGCTGGAAGTGTCGAACCTGGTTTGCGCTCTGGCTCACGCGCGCGGCCGCCACCCGGCTCGAGCCGAATTTCTCAAGCAAGTCGCGCTCATTCACGACGCCGACCCTCGGACATGCCCCACCACCGGTGAAGCTCGAGAAGGCACTCCGGCGAGGGTTCAAGTCACTCTAAGCTGGATGGAGCAAGAACAAGAGAAACTGGCACAGCGCTTCGATTGGAACGAACTCCAATTCAAGGAAGCTCAGGCCCTGATCGCTCGAACCGACTTCCCCTTTGACAACAACCCACGCAGCCTTGGAACCCGCTTCGACGGCCTTTCTCCAGTGGAGGTCTATCGTCTGTCTCTACTCCAACTTCCCAAGGAGTGTCGCGCCGGCTGTATGCTCGACGCTCTTCTTCTTCGTTTTTCCGACCAAATCGCCGCCTATCTGGGAACTTTTCAACGAGCCAGAAAGAGCGTCAGGGACCTGGTGGAAGAGCTGAACAACACCGGTCTTTCTCTCAATTTCCAAACCCTCTTCGAACAGACTCCTCGCTTCTTAAACCAGGTCGGCCGCGACCTGGAACACGACGAGGTCCTCAAGTCCGAGCTTGAACTACATCGATTAGACCTGCCCCAACGTGCCGACCTTGTCGCGTTGCTGGGTTGGAAGCGACGTCTGAAGCTGACCCGCAACCTTCTTCAGTTTAAGTTCGGGGCTGAAAGGGCGCCGCTAAAGCGTGATGCTCAGTAGGGGCCTAGGTGAATCGCTCCACCAGGCTTTCGAGATCGTCCTCGGAGCCGACCTCCTGGAACCCCTTGTAAACGAGTATAGCGGTGCCCTCCGGTCCGGTAGCCAACCACATCTCGTCGGCCAGACTCAACATCAAGGTAAAGCCCAGGCCCAGCGATATTTTCGACGAGTAGCCTCTGCGAAAAAGCGCTCTGGGAAGGTCACTGGTATGAATTCCCCCTCCGTTATCCATCACGGCCACCCACACCCCATCGTCGTCCGCCCCGGCCTGCCAACTTCCCTGGGTCGCGTGTTTGACGGCGTTTGTGGAGGCCTCTCCCACCACCAACAGCAGGTCGTCCAGCCGATCGCCGGATAGACCGGCGTTCGTCGCATATTCTTCGACGGACCGGCGCATCGAAGTGACGTCCTCGGGCTTGACCAGAAGCTCAGGCTGAGTAGGAGAAGGAAGTTCCCTTAGTTCCTCCCGGTCCACCAGATGGAATTTCCCTTGGGTGACCGCCAGCACGACATCTCGACAAAATGTCTTCTTATCTACCTCGGCTGTAATCAGCTGTCGAGTGAGGGTGTCCATTTGCTGTTCCGCTTTTCGCCTGGCCGTGATGTCCCGTGAGACACCAACCAGACCGATATGAGAAGGCACTTTTGTGGTACTGAACCATCGCGCCCCCTGGGGCGTGGAGTACAGTTCGACCTTGTCGACCACCGGAGACTTACTCTCCGTCACCTGACGGTCTTCTTCTTTAATCCGCAAGGCTTCATCGGGCGGAAAGAAATCCCAATCGCCGTGGCCTTCGACGTCTTCGGGGTGCCGATACCCCAGCAGGGTAGCTTTAGCTTGATTGACTCTGGTATAGCGATGTTCCCAATCCTTGAAGAAGATGGCGTCGGGAATGTTGGCCATCAACTCGTCCAATAACAGACGCTCCCTCTGAAAACTCCTCACCAGATCGTGGTGTTCGGCAGCCCTATCCAAAGTCATCATGATTTCGCCGGGCTCCCAAGGCTTGGCGATGTAGGCGTAGATATGGCCGCGATTGACGGCTCTCGATATCGATTCCAGGTCAGCGTAACCCGTTAGCAGGACGCGGGTGGCCAAGGACGATTCGGCCGCTCGAGCTAGAATCTCGTCTCCTTCAAGCCCCGGCATCCTCTGATCCGTCACCAAGACTGAGATGGGAAAGTCAGCTAGCATCTGTAAGGCTTCCCGGCCGTCGGTGGTGGTGTGAACCTCAAAACGATCTTCGAGGAGGTCCCGCAGAGATTCCAGGATCTGCTTCTCATCATCCACGATGAGGATATGTCTCTGTTCCGTTAGGCTAGAGGAACACCCGTTTTCTTGAATGACGTTATGAATGGGCACGGATGCCGTCCTCAAGTCGAAATGGTAAGGTCATATAATGATGCTCGCCAATATCAACTTCATGCCACACGGCCACTGTTACCTCTGGGATTCCGTGCTGATCGCTCTTCATGTGGGCTCCGACGCCGTCATCGCGGCCTCCTATTTTTCCATCCCCTTGGCACTTGCTACCTTCGTGACAAAGCGGAAAGACCTTGCTTTCCACTGGATGTTTGTGGCCTTCGCGGGATTTATTCTCGCCTGTGGCACCACTCACCTGATGGCTATCTATACGCTGTGGGTTCCGAGCTATTGGCTGTCCGGCTTCGTCAAGCTCGTGACCGCGATCGTCTCCCTCATCACAGCCGTCTTGCTCTGGCCATTGATTCCAAGGGCCCTGGCGTTGCCCAGCCCCGAGGAGATGAGAAAGACGAACGACGAGCTTCGCAGCACTCAAGCTCAGCTCGTTCATTCGGCGAAAATGGCCTCGATAGGCCAACTGGTCGCGGGCATCGCTCACGAAGTGAACAACCCGCTCTCCTTCTGCGTCAACCACGTTCATAACGTCCTTCTTCAGCACCCGGCCGGTGGGAGCCGGAATGGGCTTGGGACTGGCCATCACCTCGCAAATCATCGAGATGCATCACGGAAGAATCGAGGTCGAGAGCTCTCCCGGGAAGGGCTCTACTTTCCGCATTGAGTTGCCGCTTCGCTCGGCGTGACGATTGACTTCGTGGCAGCCCGTTTCTACAATGGTAGAAAAGAAAGGAAGAATGGTAGATGTCTCTCAATATCAAGAGCGAAGAAACTCATCGGCTAGCTAAAGAGCTAGCCTCGGAAACCGGCGAAAGCATGTCGCAGGCCGTCACCATCGCGATCAAACAGAGACTCGATGCGATTCGCTCCGGTTCACCGGAGGAAATTGCAAAAAAACTTATGGCTATCGGCTCCAACTGCGAAGGTCGATGGAAAGAGCCGTGGACATCTTTGGAGCATGGGGAGATACTCTATGATGAATTTGGGTTACCGAAGTGATCGTCGATACCTCAGCGATCATTGCCATCTTGAAACACGAACCCGACTCGGCCAAGTACGCTGCTGCGCTAGCAAAAAGGATCCCCAAGCTTATGTCCGCAGCGACCTTCGTGGAGGCTTCCATCGTTGTAGACTCACAAAGGGACCCCATCCTCTCCCGTCGCTTTGACGACTTGCTCGCGCTATCTCAAATTCAGGTTGAATCCGTGACTCCCTCTCAGGCCGTCTTAGCACGCGCAGCCTATCGCGACTTCGGAAAAGGAAGCGGACACCCCGCGAAACTAAATTTCGGAGACTGTTTCTCGTACGCTCTCGCTAAAGAGTCAGGACAAAAGCTGCTCTTCAAAGGTAACGACTTTTCGGAAACCGACTTGGAAAGCGCGATTTAGAAAACCGTACCGTCCAGCCCTTCGACCACCGCCCCGAGAGCGCGATACCCTAGATTGCTGGTCACCGCTTCAGAGCGGTTGTTCCAGTCATCCTGAAACTTCGTGCTCATCTGACCGGCCAGATCTTTATCGGTGATCTCGGAGTAGTACTCGTGAATCCCGCGGAAGGCGTTGTGAATGCCGTTCATGGAGCCCAGCATCGTCTTTTCCCCGTCGAACACCATGAGCTTGGAGTGCATCTGAGTAAACTCAGGGTTCACGTACCATTTCACGTTGACGCCGGACTTCTTGGCTTGCAGTGCGGTCGGTAGGTTGGGCACGTGAAAGGTCGGAAGATGGAATATCTCTTTGTTGTCGCAAAGCAGAAGTTGCACGTCCACGCCGCGCTCGGCGGCCCCTTGCAACTCCTTCACCAGGTCGTCGTCGGTCAGGGTAAACATCTGAATCTGAATGCTCTTCTTGGCTTCCCGAATGTTGTCGATCACGGCCTGCTTGATGGTGGAGCGCGAAGGTCCGGTCGAAAAGACTTTGATATTCGGGTCGGAAATCGTTGGGTCGCCGTGGAGTCCCAAAGCGGCCGGGTCGTCGTTGTTGGACACGGCCCAAGACTCGTCGAACAGCTTGGCGATATCCTTGGCCGCCGGTCCCTCGATCTTCACGTTGGTGTCTTGATTGTTAGTGTCGTCGATGTTGGTACCGCCCATATAGGCGATCTTGTCATCCACTACCAGAATCTTGGCGTGCTCCGATGGAGTCAAAGAACCGGTCAACTTGCTGGTGGAATAGGGCACGTAGTCGACACCGTTCTCCTTAAGGTAGGTGCCCAAAGCGTAGTTTTCATCGCCCTTTTCCCGCTTTTTGCTCTCAAACTTTTGAAAGAACGGGTCCAGGATGACTTTCACGTCGAGACCTTCGTTCTTTTTCTTGATCAGCATGTCGCAGAGGGCTTTGCCGTCCTCGCCGTTCAGGAGATAGGTCTCGAAGCGGATAGACTCCTTGGCCTCGGAGAGCGTCTTCATCACGTCCGCCGTCATCGGCTTGTCATCGAAGATCGGGGTCAACTTGCTGGTCGTGCGGGCTTGCTCATCCGGTGCCTCGGCTCGCAACTTCCCACTGTACTGGGAACCCTCTAAACCGGCGGCCTTTTTCATCGGTATAGTGGCCAGGTTACCTCCGAAGGCAGCCACGGTCTTACCTACTCTGTGACCGGCCAGAGCGCCCAAAGCCAGACCGGCGAGTGCTCCCGCGACGGTATGCTGAGGGAAGAACGCCTGAGCTAGACCGGTCGTTGCGGCTGCTCCCATGAAAGCTCCCGCGGCCCCGGCGTGAAAACTTGCCGATTCTCTAAAGGCGCTTCGGGTCGTGAGGGCGTTGGTGTGAGCACCAGCCTCCCCCTTGTAGCCGGCGACACCCCCACCGATGGCTGAAGCGGTCGCGAAAGCGGCCGCCGTCACACCCAAAACGGGTCCGGCCAAAGCCCCCACGGGAAAAGCGTTGCCCGGAATGACGGCGTCGGCGATCTGGGCGATCCCGGCCACCACGGCTGTACCCGCGACGGCACCCGCCAGCGAACCCGTAGCACCCGAGAGCATACCGTATCCAACTCTGGAAAGTCCGGAGTTCGAGTTCACGAAGGCGTCCTGCGCCTCCGACTTAATTCTTTGCTGAAGTTGCTCTTGTTGCTGAGCAGGCGGCTTAGAAGCCCCGCGCGCGCGATTGATATGAGTGGACTGGATGTTCATCGATTATGAGTACCTTAGTGGGGTTCGTAGTGTGGTAGTGATTATGAACAGACTGGTCTAAGATAGTGACGGCAGGTTGCGCAGGTTTCGGCTCCTCTTTTTTCTTAGGCTCTTCCGGCTTGGGAAGCTCTTCCTGGCTCTGCATATAGTAAAAGGTGTTGAGTTCATCGGGGTTGCTGATTTTTGAACCTTTGCCCTGATCGGAAAACCAGGAAATCTTGCCCATGATCGGCACATTGATAGAGCGGGCTCGCGACTCTTGGAAGACGACTTCCTCGTCGTTGAGGACCTTCTCCAAAGCCTCCACGGCGTTGACCGGGGTTCCTTTCAAGGAGGTTCGAGCGGACTCGTAGCCACCGCTCAGGCCACCGACGGCCGCACCGACGGCGGCTGCTCCGGTCAGGTAGTTCCAATCTCTGAAGCCGAGCGCCATCACGGCTCCGAAAGCTCCCGCTAGCGCACCACCGACGGCCGCGCCGGTCAGGGCGCCCTTGGCGGTGTGCTTGCCGACTCGTAGAAACGTGTTGGAATCGTCCTTTTGGTAAAAACGCCACGGATAGGCCGAGGAGACGGTCTTTTCGGTAAAGTAGGAAAACTGGCGAGCAACTTTGGCGGTTTCACTGGTCGGTTTGATTTTTTCCGAAGCGTCATACATCTGGTGGAGCAACTTCAGTTGAGCGAAATTTTCCACCACCATCGGCTCACCGAACTTGACGGACAGCCCCTGGCTACCGGCGGAAACTTTGGACTTGGTCGAATAGTCGGCGACTTTGGACAGACCGGCCATATTGGTGCTGGCGACCGAACCGGCAGCGGCGATAGCGGTAATGGATCCGCTGGAAAGGTCGAGCTGCAAATCTCGCATCGGCTGCATCAGGACCGGTTCACCTTTTTTCAACCTTTGCAGAGCTTCCAGATCGCTGACGGTTTCGCTCTTTTTGAAGCTCCCGTCAGCCAGAGTCTCAGCGGCGTGCATTCTCCACGGGTAGCCGTTGTTTTGCATGGTCTGGGTGAAGTGACCCAGCATGTTGGCCGCTTCCAAATCCTTGACATTCTGGTACTCCGGCGAGTCCAGATGGACGTTCAACTTGTCGTACTTGGGCCGAAAAGTATCCAGTATGCCGCCGCGCTCGGCTGCTTCTTCGTTGCCCGGCTGAGGTTTGGCCTGGCCGCGAACCGCACCCGAGTTCTGTCTGGTCTGTCTGGTCGAGAGAATCTGCATAAGCCTAGACTAGAGGGTGATCCTGAAAATTGTTTGAAAAATGAGCGACATGGCTGAAAACGAAGCAGAACCGACCCTCCTTTTGGTGGACGACGAGCCCTCCATCCTCGACTATATCGGTCTCGGGTTGAAATATGAGAAAGTCCCCTATGTCACCGCCGCGGATTGCGCTGAAGCGGAAAAGATGTTGCGGGAGAAAAAGGTCGATCTGGTGGTCTTGGACCGGATGCTGCCCGACGGAGACGGCCTGGCTCTTTGCCGAAAAATTCGAGAAAGATACGAGATCCCGGTGCTGATGCTGAGCGCTCTGGGAGAAGTGGAAGACCGGGTTGAGGGCCTCAATTCCGGCGCCGACGACTATCTACCGAAGCCTTTTCAGTTTGCCGAACTGATCGCTCGAGTACGCGCCCTTTTGCGACGTCCGAACACAGGGGCAAAGAAAAGTCCGGACAAAGAACTCAATTCAGGGGAGCTCCGTATCCTTCCCCAGCAGCGTCGAGTCTATCAGTCCGGCGAGGAAGTCGAATTGACCCCCAAGGAGTTCGAACTGCTGCATTTTCTAGTCGCTCAGAAGGGTCGTGTCTACTCCAAAGACGACCTGGTATCCCATCTGTGGGGCAGCGACTTCGACGGATTCACCAACACCGTGGAGGTTCATATTAGCGCCTTGCGCCAGAAACTCGGCGATGAAAAACGTCGCATGATACGGACCGTGCGAGGGGTAGGTTACGCTTGGGAAGGATAAGGCTCAGACGGCTCCTCACGGCCGGCCTTGTCCTTATCCTATTTCTTTCTCTCGTGGCCAGTGCCGTAGGCGTGGCCGCGCTGGTCCGAGGCTATCTTTGGAACCGTTCCAAGCAGGAGACTATGGCCGCTGCAAGAGGTGTGGAGCGTTTCCTGACCGCTCCCCAGGATAATCCGGAGCGTGCCGCTCGTTGGGAACGCAGGACTGAACGCCTTAGGGCGAACGGTCCTCCGGTCAATCGAGCCTTGAGGCGTTTCAATCGCGGACCGGGCCAGCTCCTCTTGATCAAAGACGGGCAGTTGGCGGTCGAGCATGAGGACCAGGAGCGAGACTGGAGTCCGCTTTTGCCCGAGCTGAAAGCAGGACTGCACGTGGAAGAGTTCGAGGGCGAACGCTGGATGGTCTTCGTCCAGGATGTGGAGAGCCCGCTGGCCGACCGCTTTGCCATCGTTCGTCCCTGGTCTCCCTCCGTCAAAGTCGTTCGGACCCTGGTCCTTTACCAGATAGTGGCTTCACTCATTGTGCTCGTCCTAGCCCTGGGGGCCGTCTCTTTCTTTGCCAGACGCTTGTCCCGCCCACTAGAGGAGCTAAGGGAAAAGACCAAGGCTGTCGGCAGAGCCCAGGTGGAGAAGCTGCAGCCCTCGGCGGTGCTGGAGATCTCCGACCTGCAGGCCTCCTTTCTCGATATGAGCCGGCGGGTGGAAGAAGCCATGTCCAGCCAAAGGCGTTTTGTGGCCGACGCCTCCCACGAACTCAAAACACCGCTCACCGCGATTTCCGGAATGTTGGAGCTGATGAAAAACAGACCTGAGATGGAGGCCGAAGATCGCGCCCAGGCCCTTCAAGTCGCCAAGAAAGAGGCCGACAGGATGGAGTCTCTGATCGCCGACCTCCTCCTTCTCTCCAGGGCGCAAGCCCGCCGATCGGGGGAAAAATCCGATGTTGTTTTGGCCCCTCACGTTGAGGAGCAGATCGAGACTCTAAAGCTTCTCTTCCCCGACCAACAGTTTCAAATTCAGGGAGACCTGGAGCTCTCCCATCCGATCAATCCCGGAGCCTTCTCCCGAGTGGCCCGCAACCTGTTGGAAAACGCCGCTCACTACGCCGGCGGCAAACCGATCGAGATCGAGTTCGGCGAAAATGAAGAAGGCAAAACCTTTTCGGTGAGAGATCGGGGCCCCGGGATTCCGGAAGAGAAACTGGAGCATCTCTTTGAACGGTTCTATCGCACCGACAGTGGGCGTGCCCGGACCGACGGTGGGCACGGTCTGGGCCTTGCCATCGTGAAAGCTCTGGTGGAAGAAGCGGGCGGAAAGATTACTTGTCGAAGCGTCGAAAAGCAAGGATCAGAGTTTCTGGTGACCTTTAAGAAATCTTAAGAAACCGCTGAGGCACTCATCAGATTGGGTGCCTATACTGAGGCCAAAGGGAAGGGTAATTGAAAGGATTCAAAATGAAAGCAAAAAGTTTAATCTCCGTCCTCACCGGACTCGTCCTCAGCTGCAGCCTGCTTCTGGCAGGTCCCGCCATGGCCGAACGCGGTCACGGCAAGAGGGGATTCAGCCCCGAGAAGATGATGGAAAAGATGAGTACGGAGCTTGGGCTCAGTGCAGACCAGCAGACACGAATCAAAGCCATCTTCGAATCTCACAAACCACAGTTCGAACAGCTCCGTGAGCAGATGAAGTCTACCTTCACCGACGAGCAACGAGCGGCCATGAAAGAAGCTCGTAAGAATCGGAAGGCCGGTGGCGAGCGCCCTACCAAAGAAGAGCGCCAAGCCCAATTCGCCTCCCTCGGTATCTCCGATGGGCAGATGCAGCAGATGAAGTCCATCCGCGAGCAGATGAAAGCCGAACGAGAAATGATGAAAAACGAGATTTCAGCGGTACTGACGCCTGAGCAGCAGTCCAAGCTGGAAGAATGGAAGGCCCAGCATAAAGGGAAGCGAGGCCGTCGCGGTATGCGAGGGGAGAGAGGGAACCAAGACTCTCAATAGGGACTCAAACCCCGCAAACCCAAATTGGGGAAGCCAAGTGCTTCCCCTTTTTTATTTTCAAGGAATAGATTCTCTGAGTCCGGCGACAGAGCAATCCGAAAGCCACCAGGAGGAAAACTATGAAAAAACTGTTCGCATCCGCGCTCTTAGCTTGCAGCCTCGTCGCTCCATTGTCCGCCAACTCTGGAGACGATCTGGCCTCCTTCCGAGAAGTGATAGCTCAGACCGCCGCTATGGTTTACGACCCGGCGGCCCGTGAACTCGCGGGCGCTCACGGGCTCCGAATACTCAACGTTACCTGGGAAGACACGGGACGCTATAAGGGCTCTTCCGTTGGTCCCAATATCAGCGACATGACGCTCCAGACCCAAGTCCGCGACCCCAAGACCGATCAGGTCAGTCTGACCTGCCTACCCGTCATCCGTTACGACAACTTCAGCGACAAAACCGCCGACGTGGATCTCGACGACTTCTTTCTGCTGGTCGGAAACGAAAAAGGCGACGATACTCGTCGAGTGAGCTTGCGAGAATATCTCGACTCTCCACGGACTTTCATGAGTGACCCCGAGTCGTGGTCGGGAAAGCAGAAGTCTCTGCTCGTCAACCGCGACAGCCACGCCCTGGTCAGCGCTCAAGCCTGCTTTCTACCCATTCCCAAGGGTGGAGAAGTGACGTTCAACCCCGTTCTCTTCAACTATCAGTCGATGAAGGACGACCCCGCGGTCCTCACCATCCTGGCCACCCGCGAGGGCACCAGTATGACCATTATTGACAACCAACGCGACGGTTTCCAAAGTGGGTCCACCTGGGGACAACGCCTCTTCTTCAACAAGAACGGCGAGCGAGCCAGTCTCACCGGCACCCGGATAAGCGATTTTGTCGCTCAACAGAGTCAGAGTCAGAGCCATACCGATACCGGTACTCGCCTGGAGGCGGCGGGAGAAGAAGCGCTCAACATGGTGCTTCTGATTCAGGTTCCGCTGAAGCAGAAGAACCCAATGAGATTCGATGTAGGCGCCAACATGATGTACTTTTGCGAAACCGGTGCCGCCCCGATGAGCGCGGGGGCGACGCGAAGTACCGTCGAGAACGCTGTTGTAGGCCACAGTGAGGTGGAGGGGGAATTTACAGAGGTGGACGGCCTGGAAATCGAGCGAGACTCCAGATTTCCCGTGCGTGTAACCGTGCAGTTTTACAAAGCTACCGACAACGGAGTTGTCTCCGAAAAAGACGTTTCCGACATCGCTCGACAGATCGAAAGAGTGTATGAAGAGGGCGACTACGTGGGCAGCCTGGTGACCGGCGGAGAGACCGATCGCCCGACCGAATACGACGGACCGAAGGAACAGCCGGTCGGCTGGTGGACGGAATTCTACAAGCGCCACGAGCAGAACACGGGGCAGTCTCAATGGGATGTCTGGGAGTTATTCGACCGGTTGGGTCTGGGCGCCAGGTAGGTCTTGGGCCCGGCCGAGAGATTTGATCATCGTTTCCAGTCCGTCGGCGGCTCGACCCAGTCTCTGGTAGTCGAGTTGGTCGGCGGTATCCGTTTTACGATGGTAGTGCGGATATCGGAAAGGGGCGGTGTCGGTAATCATAACGCCCGGATACCCTTGCTCCCAAAAAGAAGCGTGATCGGACCACGACACCCCGTCGATAGTAGCGGGAGCCACCAAACTTTCCACCGGCAAACCTTCGAAGTGACCCAGGCACTCTTGTAAGAAGTCCTGAGAGTTCGGCTCGCTGATAAAGGCCAGAAAGTTGCCCGTGTTCGGATAGCCCTCGATACCGGGGGGAAACTTCTGACTGCCTTCCTCATCTGAGTAATAGCCCATGGTTTCCAGGCTGAGCATGCCGACGATGTTGTCTTTGCGTTCGGCGCAGCGGGCAGCATAGACCCGACTGCCCATGGAGTCGCTCATGAAATAAGGTGGCTCTTCATTCACAAAGAAAACGAATCTCACCGTTCTCTCCATCGGCACCGCTTTGAGCCGCTCGGCCAACTGCAGCAAAACAGCCACTCCGCTGCCGTTGTCGTTGGCCCCGGGAGTGATCGGAGCGCTGTCGTAGTGGGCTGCGACCACCACGATCTCGTCGTTTCCAGGCTTGGTGACGACCAAATTGTACACCGGCTTATCCACCTTGAACTCATCGAGTTCGACCTGGTAACCGGCTTTCTTCAGGCGCCTCGTGATGTAGTCGCGGGTCTGCTCAAGCTTCGAATAGTTGTTGAGATTGCGCTCACCGATCTTCTCGGAGAGAACGGTCACCGTACTCTCCAGCGTGGGAGTGGTCTCCAACGCCACTTTTTCGAAATCCGCCTCCACGGTCGCGGTAGGGCTGGTGGATGGTGAGGCGTGGCTCCTCTGGCAACCGGCCGACAAAGTGCAGAGCAAGAGCGCCGTCAGAAAGAGAATTCTCATACTTTTTTGGCTAGAGAGTTCAGGTATGTCTCGGCCAAGTCGTGCCCGCTAAAGTAAGCTCCGTCGAGATTCGGAGAGTTGCACCAGTCTCCGGCGACGCCCAGCCCCAGAGACTCTTCGAAGCGATGGGTGGAGTCGGAGGCCGCGGTCCCGTAAGCGAATCTCCAGCGGTGGGCCCGACAGAACGCCACCGGCGGAAGCTCCACGGGTGAAAGCGGCGCAAAAGCGGAAAGCATGAGGCTCGCGATCTGCTCGGGAGGGTCTTGCAGGTGCTTCTCGCTCCACTCGTCGGTGGCGTGCAGCACCCAGCACTCTTTCGTCGTCCGCCCCGGTTTGGCCGAATCTAGACATACCCAGGCCAGGGGACCGTTCCCCACAAACGCGGCTTCGTAATCCACCATGACCTCGTCCTCGAATTCGACCATGGTGGCAAGGCAAGGTCTTGATTCCACCTTGTCTAGAAGTGGCCCGAACTCTTCGTAGGGCGCCAGAAGCTTGGCCGTCTGATAGGCCGGACAGGCCACAAAGACCGCCTCGAAGGGACCCGCCGATTGATGGCGCTGGCCGATGATGGACCATCGACCTTTCTCACCGGAGACGTCGAGAGCCTTAAAACGGCAGTGGACCTCCAGCTCCTCGGCAAGGTGGGAGGCGAGATCGGCCATACTCGGGACGGCCACGTGCCAGGATGTGCTGTCGACCTTCTTGCGCTGGGGCAGTTCGAGGGCTTGAGCGCGCCAAGGCACGATAACCCCCGCCTTGCGCCAGGCCGAGAAGAGTACCGCGGCACGCCGAGAGTGAGGCTTCATGTACTGGGCGCCGTAATCAAACTGCCGATCGTGATACTTCCGAGTGGCCAGTCTCCCGCCCGGGCGGCGACCATCGTCAAGGACGACCACCGAAACGCCGGCCTCTTGCAGGCGCTTGGCAGCGGAGAGACCGGCCAGCCCGGCCCCCACTACGGCGACCTGCGCTGTTATTCGCCGGCCAGCCATCGGCACAGGTCTCCTGCCGCGTAAGTTATGATGATGTCAGCCCCCGCCCTTTTGATGGAAGTCAATATTTCCAACGTCACAGACCTCTCGTCCACCCAACCCAACTGGGCTGCGGCCTTCACCATAGAATACTCCCCCGACACATGGTAAGCCGCTATGGGATAATCGAATTCTCTTCTGAGATCAGAGATGATGTCGAGATAAGATAGAGCCGGCTTGACCATAAGCATGTCGGCCCCTTCCTGCACGTCCAGCCGGGCCTCTCGCATCGCCTCTCGCCGATTGGCGGGGTCCATCTGGTACCCCTTACGGTCTCCTTTTCCAGGAGCCGAGTCGGCCGCCTCTCGGAAGGGCCCGTAGAACGCTGAAGCATACTTCACGGCGTAACTCAAAATAGATACGTTGGGATAATTAGCGCGCTCCAGCGTGTCTCGAATGGCCCCGATCCGACCATCCATCATGTCCGACGGTGCCACCACGTCCGCACCGGCGATAGCGTGCGAGAGGGCGGTGAGAGCGAGCCTCTGGATGCTGGTGTCGTTGACGACCTCTCCCTCCACCAGGTCGCCACAGTGACCGTGGGAGGTGTATTGGCAAAGACAAACGTCAGTCATCACAATCAACTGCGGAAATTCGTCCTTGAAAGCTCGGCAAGCTCGCTGCACGGGACCCTCGGGGCTCCAGGCCTCCGAACCCTCTTCGTCCTTCTGGTCGGGCAAGCCGAATAGAATAATGCTGCGTAGCCCTAAAGCCACCAGTGGTCTGACAAATTCTAAAGCCTGGTCGACCGAGTGGTGAAAAACACCGGGCAAGGACCCTATCGGCTCTTCTCGACCCTCACCGCTAACGACGAAGAGAGGCAGCACGACATCTGCCGAAGTCAGCTGAGTTTCTCGTACCAGGTCGCGCATCCCGGAGCTGGCCCTGAGACGGCGAGGACGATGTTGTGGAAAGAACATACGATTTCATTTCCTGTGCCCCCAGGCGAGACCTCTCTGTGTCGAGGAATTGTGGAGGTTATTCTTAGGTTGAGCCGCCGCCGTTTTTGTGCTCTTCCTTGGGCTTTTCGGTGCTCGTACCGTTCATGCGAGCTTGAGCCGCTTGCTCTTTCTCGGTGGCTTCGGCCGCGATCCTTTTGTCGGCCTCGGATAGTGGAGCCAACTGGTTGCCGTCCGGCGCCAGCGCGGCGGCTCGGACTTGCTGCATCTTTTTCACGGTTTTCTCGTCGCTCTCGGTGATGCCGGTGTCGATCATCACTTTGCCGGACTTTCGGTACTCCTGACCGTCTTCACCAGTTTCCATCTCGTACAGAGGTCCGCTACGAGCGAGATCGGCCGCCACCGTGTGATGGTCCTCTTCGTGTTTGGTGAGGGCCTTATCAAATTCGCGCTTCTTTTTGACGCTCTTGAGCTGATCGGTGGAAAGTTCTTCCAACTTGGACTGTTTCGTCTGAATCCGATCGTTGCCACCGAAATTGCTTTTCAACCCCTCGAGAAGGTCCTTGCGCTCGCCGCTGGGCTCCTTCTTCTTCGCTTCCCCCGAGATGGCCGAGCCGTCTCCTCCTTGACCGGCACCACCAGCCTGCGGGGGTGCGGCGTTTGGGTTCTGAGGTTTGGCGAGTCCGGCGAAGCTCGGACCGACTTGTTGGGCGTTTTGACGTCCGTCGATAATACTCATGTCCCTAGTTTAACTCATGAGACGAGGTGCAGCGAGACGGTAGATGTTAAGTTTTGTAAGCCAATGTTGCCGTAATATGATGGGTCGTTAACAAATCCGCTGAAGGCGATGGGCCTCCCCCCACATAATCAAGCGCTATGAAAATTGGCCGTACGCTCTTTCTTCTTTATTTTCTGGTCCTGATGCAGTGGGCCGGTGCCCAAACTTCCGCCGAACTTAGGCAGTTTGCCGAAGGATCGGTCTACGACGTTTGGTACGGCATCTACGCCATGGACCAGAAGCTAGGCTATTACCATATCGTGGCCGAGCTCAGCGAAGACGGGAAGCAGTACGTCGTGAGCGAAGACATGCTGGTAGTCTCCACTTTCGCCGGTGAGCTCTCCGAAGACCGCTCGACGCTGGAGATTCGCTACTCCCTGGAAGACGGCCTGATCGACTCCTCCGAAGCCGAAGAATCAGGCGGCGGAGAGCGACTGCTCATCACCGTCGAGCGCCAGGGTGACAAGCTCAAGCTCACTTCAAACTCCGGGGGACGTCCCGAATCCCGCCTGATCGAAATGTCTAAGACGACTTTGAACGCCGAGATGAAGTTCGTGGAATGGCTGAAAACAGCCGGCCCGGGGGAGACATTTGATTCTTTTTCCCTGGACTGGACGAAAGAGCCGGTCGACACTCCCCAGACCTTCACTTTCAAGAGTAAGGAAACAGCACCGCTCAACGGGGTTGTTACCGAGTTGTACAACCTGCAAGAAGAATCGTTCGAACTGACCGAGGACGGCCAGTTCGACTCGAAAGGTGTGCCCGTTTGGCTGAAAACGGGAGGGCTTTTCGAGATTAAGCGTGAGCCTGAAGAGGTGGCGACCAATCTGGGCGAGACGCCGGTGGAGATTCTCGCCAAGACGACCGTGAAGTCCGACGTCAAATTGGGCGAGCCGCCGCTTCAAGAGCTTGTGCTTCAAGCTTCGGGCCTGGGAGAGTTTAAGTTTCCCGAGGCGACCTATCAGAAGGTGCAGTATTTATCGAACGGAGAAGCCCGTCTTACCATCTCGCCGCCTCAAGGGAAACCCGAGCCCTCCGAACTCCAAGACCGTGAGAAATATCTCAAAGCGAACCCCACTCTTCAGTCCGACTCCCCGGAAGTGAAACGCCTGGTGGAATCGCTCGGATTGCGGGGTTTGAGTGAGCGAAGAAAAGTGGAAAAGCTGACCCGCTGGGTGTACTACAATCTGGAGAAGGCCAGCAACGTGAACGCCAGCACGTCCCTTTCAGTCCTCAAGAACAGGGCCGGAGACTGCACCGAGCATACCATCCTGCTGACCACTCTCTTGCGAGCGGCGGGCATCCCCGCCCGTGAATTGAGCGGTCTCGTCTACACCAACGACGACCTCCAAGTTTTCGGCTACCACGCCTGGGTGGAAGTCTACGTGGACGGCGGCTGGTTGGCCGTGGACCCCACTTTCAATCAGGTCCCGGCCGATGCCGGCCACATCCTCCAGTCTCGTGAGGATAGCCTGGCCGAACTGCAGATCATGGGGACCCTGAGGCTTACGGTGGAGAAGCTACGGTCGAGTACGAAGAAGTATGAGCGGAAGAGTAAAGTGGGCTTGAGGCTAGAAGAGTTGCTGATCATCGCGCTGGTTGGCACCGTGGTGGTCGGAGCTTCAGCCTCACCCGGTTTTTCCGACGCACCCTGACCCACCCGAACGGGCAGGGATGAGAACCACCCGATCCGCAGATGTGCGGGGACAGCTTTTGCTTCACAATGAAGGGGAAGGAGTGAAGCTATGGATCACTTAGAAAAACTGTCTGACGAATTAGTGGCGGTGAGCCGCAAAGTGGCACCCTGGATCGTCAGAGTTAACGGCCGGAGGGGGCCTAACGCCACCGGCGTGCTGTGGAACGAAACGAAGATCGTGACCTCTCACAGAGCCTGCCACCGAGATGCCGACATCGAGATCGGATTGCCGGAC
>Ga0208701_100050_pt1 | contig 57215 bp, 49 predicted proteins | sample DeeseametaMP1482_FD_184188 | JGI IMG/M metagenome (GOLD analysis project Ga0208701, IMG submission 184188) | Marine microbial communities from the Deep Pacific Ocean - MP1482 (SPAdes) | ecosystem: Environmental > Aquatic > Marine > Oceanic | place: South of Fiji, South Pacific Ocean | collected... | reverse complement strand
CCCGGCCACCGCCGCTACTCCCGCCGAATCGATAGACCATTGCGGGCGTTTAGATCTCAAATAGACCTCGGCCAGAGGCGAGCGGCACGTGTTGCCGGTGCATAAGAATAGGATCTTCATAGACTCTCCTCCGCAGAATTCTTGTGTCTACGCCCCGCCACCCCCCCAGCCCTGTACTTCCAGGCGATCGTTTTCGCGCAGGGAGTCTGGAGATCTTGTGGTAGCTACCGACGATGCAACATTACGACGTAGCCGTCATCGGTGGCGGATTGGGCGGAGTCGCCGCGGCGCTTGCCGCCCTCCGAAACGGTAGAAGAGTTTTCCTTAGCGAACAGTACGCCTGGTTGGGCGGACAGATGACCAGCCAGGCCGTGCCGCCCGACGAGCATCCCTGGATCGAATGGTTCGGATGCACCGACAGCTATCGCAAGCTGAGAAACGACGTCCGGCAATACTATCGAGACCACTACCCTCTCAGGCGAGAAGTCGCCGGCAACCCTCGGTTCAATCCGGGTAACGGCTTCGTGTCGACGCTTTGTCACGAACCCAAAGTCAGCTTGGCCGTCCTGACTTCTTACCTGCTCCCTTATATAGGATCAGGTCGCCTCACCGTGGCGACTCCTTTCAGGCCGGTAGGCGTGGAAACCGACGGCGAGCACATCAAATCGGTTCAACTGACCCAGGTAGGCGGTGCTCGCCAAATCGAGGTCTCCGCCCCTTACGTCATCGATGCCACCGAACTGGGCGATCTCTTGGAACTCGCGAGCGTACCGTTTCGGACTGGTGCGGAATCTCAATCGGAGTTCTCCGAGCCGAGCGCGCCCGAAACGGCCGACCCCGAAGACGTCCAAAGTGTCAGCTGGTGCTTTATCGTGGACCACGACCCTCACTCGGACCACGTGATCGAAGAGCCCACCCAATGGTCGAAATGGCGTGACTACGATCCTCAGCTTACTCCGGATTGGGGTTCCAAGATGCTGAGCTGGTCGGCCACCCACCCCATCACTCTGGACCCCGTGGTTCGCACTTTCGACCCGGTCAATCCCAAGCCGGAGCGAGGCCCGATGGATCTTTGGACTTTCCGCCGCATCGCCGATCGCTCCAATTTCGAGGAGGGCTTTTACCAGAGCGATATCGTGCTGGTCAACTGGCCTCAAATCGATTACGTGGAAGGGAATATCATCGGTCGACCGTTCGAGGAACAGGAGCGAATGCTGGCGGAGGCTCGCCAGCAATCCCTCTCGATGTTGTACTGGATGCAAACCGAAGCACCTCGACCCGACGGAGGCAAAGGCTGGCCGGGATTGCGACTGAGAGGCGATCTTACCGAAGGTCCTGAGGGCCTGGCCATGGCCCCCTACATTAGAGAAAGCCGTCGCATAGCGGGCTGCGAGACCGTCACCGAGAACCACGTAGGCGAAGATGCTCGCAAAGCCCTGGGGCACGGAGGACGTGCCCATCAGTTCGAGGACAGTGTCGGGCTCGGAGCCTATCGGATCGATCTTCACCCCAGCACCGCTCACAAAAACTATCTCGACGTCGGCGCCCTGCCGTTCCAGATTCCTTTGGGAGCCTTGATTGGAGAAGCTTGCGACAATCTGATCGCCGGTGCCAAGAACATATCCACCACTCACATAACCAATGGATGTTATCGCCTCCACCCCGTTGAGTGGAACGCCGGCGAAGCGGCGGGCCTGCTGGCTCACTTCTGCCTCGACAAGAAGAAAACTCCTACAGAGGTTCGTAACACCGCACTGAGCGATTTTCAGACATTCCTTCGCTCCCAGGGAGTGGAACTGGAGTGGCCCGAACTGAATCCACTTTGATGTGCTGTAGGGGATGAGGTCCCCAGGCAGGAATAGGTCCTATGGTCTTGTGCGCTCAAATGCTGCTCAAGACCCTGATCCGGGTGTGGTGTCACCCTCGTACAAAATTGGAGCAAACTCGATTTAGCGAGCACTCATGGCGCGTAGAGGACTTGTAAGCAAAGGCATGGGACAGGGCCCCGCCGCAGGCGGCGGACAAGCCCTTATGCCCAAGGGGGAGAAACCGAAAGGGCCACAGCTCTTGCCTGTGGCCGAGGTTGCTCGTCGTTTGCGCGTGGAGGCGTCTCAGGTCGAGGCTTGGCTGCAAAAAGACCAACTCCGTGGCGGCGACGCCGGCATTCGCCCCTACGACTTCAAGAAATTCCAGCTCGATTTTCCCGAAGAGATCAAGCGGGCTCAACAAGAAGCCGTCCAGGAAAAGACGAACAAAACAAAGCAAAAACCCAAGAAGGGTATCCTTTCGAAGTTTAAGTCGATTTTCGGAGGTGGTAAAGACGACGAAAGCGGCGGACAGCTCGCCAAGGAAAACCAGCGACTGAAGGCTGAGCTTCAAAAACTTCAGAAGAACAAATCACCGGGCAAGGGCTCCCCTTCCAAGGAGATGGAAGAGAAGATCCGCTTTTTGGAAAAGCAAGCCTCGGAAACCAGAGCTTTGGAGGCGGAAGTCGTTTCGCTCAAAAAGCAGTTGGCGGAACAACCCGGTCTGGCCGGACTGGCAGCACCCCTCGGCGGCGACGAATCCCTTCAACGCGAAGTCGAAGAGATGCGGCAGCAACTCGCCGAGGCGAAGAGACTGTCCGAGCAGGGAGAGCGGTTTCGAGAAGCGTTGCGAGCCGCCCAACAAGAGCGAGACGAACTCTTAGCCACGATCGAGAGCTTACGCCAAGCGCCGTCGAGCGGCTCCGACGTCCCCAGCGAAGAGCTCCGGAGACTGCAGCAGACGGTGGCCGAACGAGAACAGGCTCTCGTCGAACTCGAGCAACGAGCCCAACAGGTTTTTCAAGAAAACGAACAGTTGCGCCAGGTCGCGGAGAAAGCGGCGGCCCAGCCCCCCCAACAGCAGGAAGACCCACTGGTGGAGGAACTCCTCGCTGTTCAAAGAGTCAACCTGGCTCGCTTCAAGCGACTTCATCAACTTCACCTGCAGGCCCAACAGCAGGCCGGCAGCGCCGCCGACCAGCAAGAATTGGAAGAACTGCGCTCCAGGTATGAGGCGCTCCTGAAGAATCAGGGAAGCGGAGAAGAGCAGAAGGAACTGCTGGAGAAGTTGACCGAGTACCGAGGCTTTATCAGCCAACTCAAGGAGCAGAATCGGGGTTTGACGGAGCAGCTTCAGTCAGGACAGCCCCACGACGACTCGAGAGTCGAGGAACTGGAAGCCAGACTGCGGGAGGCCCAGAAAGCGGGCTCGGGTCATCAACAGATGGAATCCGAACTCAACAGTCTCCGCAAGGCGATGGAGTCTAAAGAAAATCAGATTCAAAAGGTAGCGAGCCGACTTTCCGACAACGAAAAGAGATTGGCCAAAGCCATGCAAGAGTCGGCCAGGCTGACGGAGCTTTTGATAGAGCGGGAAAACCGTCTTCGGGAGGTCTCGGAGGAGTACGAACAACAATATCGAGACAAACTTGAAAACCTGGACCGCCAGGTCAGCGGCCTGCAGTGGAAGCTCTCTCTTCGGGAGGAGCGAATCGCTCATCTCGAAAGCGAATTGCAACGCAAGGGCTAGAAGAGACTTCCCCAAGAACTCTGGCGGCCCACGCATTCCCGCTCCAGTCGAGGATATCGAGGAGCAGACCTTGAAATAAGTTCTTGTGAATAGCGACCAGGTAGACATGGACGCCCGAATTCCTAGCAAAATGCAGAGACAAATAGTAGATTCGTCTTTTTCTCTGGATGCGCGGAACTTTTATTCTAAAGGGCGAGTTAAAAATGATGTCTACGGATGGAGGTAGAGCTATGCTGGCAACAGCCCAATCAAAAATATGTGGCTCCGTCGGCAGCAAGAAAGCTGTCAAAAAAGTGGAGCCGTTGCCCCCCGAATACGCCGACGATATCGACCTGCAACTCATGGCGCGAGTGAAGGCGGGCGATGACGAGGCATTCAACCAATTGATGCTACGACACGAAAAAACGGTCGTGAATCTTGTCTACAGATTCACTGGAAATCGCGAGATCGCAGGAGATCTGGCCCAGGAGGTTTTCCTGAGGATCTATCGAGCGAGCGGCCGCTTCGAGGCCAAGGCTAAATTCTTCACTTATCTATACAAAGTGACACTCAATCTCTGCAGAAACTATCGGGCCAAGGCCCAGCGGAGACAAACCACGTCGCTTTCCGCTCCTAGAAGCGGCTACGGTGGAGAAGAATTGCCGACTCGCGACATCGAAGACCCTGTGGGCTCCGCCGAAGAGCAGGTCTCCCGGCTGGAGCTTTCGGAGATGGTCCGAGAGGCGGTCGACACGCTTCCCGAACAGCAACGAGAAGCCGTGATTCTTCAGCGTTTCCAAGGCCTGGCCTACGAAGAGATCGCCGAGGCTCTGAACCTCAGCGTGCCCGCAGTCAAATCTCGGATTCACAGAGCGAAGCTGAACTTGAAAGAGAAATTGACTCCGTACCTGGAGCGAGGAGAGAGCGTCGCCTGATTATGTCGGACTGGTGTTCCAGCTTTGAAGACCTACTTTTCGAACCAGAAGAAGAGCTTTCTGACGACGAATGCTCGAAGCTGGCCAAGCACATCGAGAAATGTGAGAACTGCCGCCAGGAGCGGGAGTTATTTCTCGAGTCGTGGACGGCTCTGGACGAATTTGAACCAGAGCTAGAGCCGTGTCCGCTGATTCGGGCCAAGGTATGGGAGAAGATCCGGGAAGAAGAGCAGCTTCCTCCCCCCTTGATCGAAGAAGAAACCGCCGAGTCGTTTAATAGGGTTTTGCAGACGCTCAGCCTGGCCGGATTGGCGCTGATTCTAGGCTTTGGACTTGGAAGAGGAATCAGACCCGCCACCGATGCGCCGCAGGCGAACGGACAGACGACCGTAGCTGTGTCGGCCCCGTCCGAAGGGAGCGCGGCCCGCCAAGACGACTTCATAGACCCCGCTATGATCGAGTTGGCCTCTCAAGAAGGCTACTCGGTCGAAATCTTCCCCGAATCCACGAGCTTCACTCCTCTGGATCAGGAGATGAGAACCGCTCTCGCCACCTCCGACGAGGAGCGAGTCTGGCTTCAACAAGAGCAAGGGGCGGTGGTGCCCGTCCAATATATCTCTCAAGGGCAGGTGGGCGCTGCTCCTTGATGCGAATCAAGGGCCTGCTCAGCCCCCGGCAAAACTGGGGGTCAATCTTGCTTCTTACCACTCTTCTCTGGACCGGCGCTTTTGCCCAGCCCACCGAGTCGGTGGAGTCGATCAACGCACGCTACGAGCGCGATCGCCGGGAAATAGCGCAGAAGTTACGAACCCAGAAGATTGAGCTCATGCAACTTATGGCCGTGGACCACCCTAACCCGGACCAGTGCAAAAAGAAGCTTGATCAGATCCTGAACACTGAGCGAAAGAGACAGTACCTGTTTTTGGACGAGATGTTTGCCGTCAAACAGTGCATGACTCAAGAAGATTGGCGGAACTATCGTCGGTCCATCATCATGATGATGATGAACAAGACGAACCGATGAAAATCGAGGCCAAAGAACTCGGTGTCTCCGCCGGCAGAGTCACGATACTGGAGAACATCCATATTCGGTTCCTTCCCGGACAGTTCATCGGCATCCTCGGCCCGAGCGGTAGCGGTAAATCCACTCTCCTTACCGCTCTCAGTGGCCGAAAGCCCTACTCCTCAGGTGAAGTGCTGTATGACGACGGTCCCATGGCGGGGCGACCCGGCGAGACGATCGGCTTCGTACCGCAAGACGACGTCCTTCATACCGCGCTGAAGACCGAACGGCTCCTCACCTACTCCGCGCGCCTGCAGATGCCGGACAAGTCGAAAACGGAGCTTTCCAAACTTATCGACCTCATACTGCGCTCGGTCGGTCTGGAAGAGCGTAAAAAAACCCGCGTCAAGAAGCTATCGGGTGGACAGAGAAAACGCGTTTCCATCGCCCAAGAACTGCTTCTCAGCCCCAAAGCCCTCTTCCTCGACGAGCCTACATCCGGCCTCGACCCCGAACTCGAACGCTCTGTCATGAAGCTCTGCGCCCGTCTGGCCAAGGAGGGGCGCTTGATTGTCATGACCACACACATCCTGGAGTCCATCAACCTTTTCGACCGCCTCCTTATACTAGTCGGCGGCCAAACTGCCTTCTTCGGCACACCGGACGAGGCTTTGGTCTTCTTCAAAGTCGAGGACATGCATCACATCTATCCTCTTCTTAATAAAAAAGAAGCCTCACGTTACCCCGAGAAGTTCCGAACATCCATGCTTTATCGGAAATACCTGAAATAGCGGGTTCCCCGGATTTACTCCAGAGCTGCAAAAGAGCGACCCACATCTCTGCGCTTCGCCTTCTTGTAGGCCTCCCAAGCCGCTACCAGGTCGATAAAGGGCAAGCCGACCGCCCCGTAAACCGTGATCTCCTCAGGATTTGCTCGTCCCTGCTGCGCTCTGACCAGGATCTCACCCAGCTCAGCTTTGACCAGACCGTGTTTCCCCTCCACTTCACTCAAGGCCCCGACGGAGGTCGCCAACTCTCGGTCGTCACAGAAGAACGAGCAAGATTCCAAGAGTTCTTCCGACAACTCTTTTTTGGCCGGACCGTCGGAGCCCAAGGAGGTGATATGAGTCCCGGCCTTCACCATCTCTGAATACAAGAATGGGCGCTGACTCCAGGTGGCGCAGTAGATGATATCGGCCTGACACACGGCCTCGGTCAGGGAGTCGCAACCCCTTACCTTCAAGCCCTCGTACTTCTTCAAGCGCTGCGCCATGCGCACGCTCTTGCGCCGATTCAGGTCAAACAGAGTGACCCTTTCTATGGCGCGCATCTCCATCAAGAATCTCAAACCGAGCCATCCCTGGGTGCCGTTTCCCACTACGGCGACCGAATGAGCCTCCGGTGAGGCCAGGAGGTCGGTGGCGAGCGCCCCCGTGAGAGCCGATCCCAGGCTTGTGATATAGGAACTCTCCATAACCGCCAGGAGCGAGTTGGTCTTCGAATCGTACAGATGGAGCAAACCGGAAATGGAGGGGTTGCGACCGGGCACTCTGGTTTCCACCTTGACAGAGTATGCCGGCACCCCGTCCATTCGACCCACCCTGGAGGTCGTCAACAGTCCGTTCTTCACCGCGAAATCGCTGGACCGCACTGAAGGCTCGCCGTTTCGGTCAGCATGAAGTTGGAACGCCTCGGCCAAACTACCGACCAGGGCTCGCGGGTCCAGATACTTGATGACTTCAGACCGGGAGAGTAAGAGTACGGGTTGGCTCACGACATGCGGCTTCGTCACAAGAACCAGGATCCCACCCAAAGAAGAAAGAATTGCTATAAAGTGAAACCCGACAGTCGGCAACTAAGCGTATTGTGCGAGAGATATCTAGAGCTGATCCTTGCCGACAAATGGAACACGTTCTTACTGTTAGCCCAGGCACCGGTGATCGCCGGCCTGGTCGTCTTGATCTGGCGAGACTACGATCAAGTCACCGAGTCGCTCCTCTTCGTACTGGCTCTTTCGGCCATCTGGTTCGGCACTCTCAACGCCTGCCGGGAGATCGTGAAAGAGAAAGACATTTTTGAGAGAGAGTGGATGAAAGGCCTCAACCTGAGCGCCTACTTGTGGAGCAAGGTTGCCGTCCTCTCGCTGTTAGGGCTGGCCCAGTGCATCTGCCTCGTCTTCGTCGTCAACGCCTACATCGATCTGGGCGACCCACCTTTGGCCCATCTGCTGGTCCTCTTCCCCGCCTCGCTTGCCGGCACCGGACTGGGGCTTCTGATATCCGCCTCGGTCACTACCGTCGACCGCTCTCTCACCGCCGTCCCCCTACTGCTGCTCCCACAGATTCTCTTTTCCGAACTCTTGCTTTCCCACGAACACTCCAGCGATTTCGTCAAATTTCTGGACAAGCTCGCCATCACCACCTGGACCTACGAGGGACTGGCCCAGCTTGAGAGTTCGGAAGTCGATTGGTCGGTCGTCTTTTGGTCCCTTGCCGTACCCAGTGCAATGACGATCGGGTTTATTCTGTTGGCTTACCCGGTTATGAGAATGCGCCTACCAGGGACGAAAAAGAGCGCGAAGAAAGCCTAGGCGTGAAGAAGGTAATTCTCATTTTCGCGATTCTGGTAGCGGTAGCCATGGGGCTGCTCTACTTGAGTAACCCGAGCACAGACTTTGGCTCGGCCCTACCGATCGCTTCGGAAGACGAGCGGTTCGTCCGCGAGCAGTCCATCAATTTCTTGGAAGATCTCCAGTTTAAGGACTTCGACAAAGCCGCGACCTACCACAGCGCTGAAGACCGCAAAAATGTGGACATAGCCAAAGAGATCGAAAGAATTTTTGCCGTCAAGCCTGAGTTCCTAGACATCATGCGCTACGAAATAAAGAAGATCGACATCGATCGCAGCGGCGACCGCGCCCGCGTTAAGACGCAGACCGTCATCAAACTGCTGAACACCGGCAAGGTGAAGGAGCCGGAAGTCATTCTGTACTGGCGCAAGGACCCCAAAGAAGGCTGGGTCATGATGCTGCAGTCCTCGCTGCACTAGAAGTCCAACCGAGAGGAGCCGAGAGCCGGCAGGTCGCAATGGCACTCCACCTGACGTTAGAAAGGATTTGAAGATGAAAAAAGCATCTATTGAAACCCAACACGGCACGATGATCATCGAACTCTTCGATAGAGACGCTCCCAACACGGTTGCCAACTTTGAGAAACTGGCGGGTGAAGGCTACTACGACAACCTCACTTTCCACCGTGTGATCGATAATTTTATGATTCAGGGCGGCTGCCCTCACGGTACCGGTACAGGTGGACCCGGCTACAAGATCGATTGCGAGATCAACCCCAACAAACACGAGCGCGGGACCCTCTCGATGGCCCACGCCGGCCCCAACACGGGCGGAAGCCAGTTTTTCATCTGTCACGCTCCCCAACCTCATCTGGATGGAGTTCACACCGTTTTTGGTAAAGTGGTCCAGGGTGTCGACATCGTCGATAAGGTCAGAAAAGGCGACAAAATGACCAAGGTCGCGGTGGAGTCCGCCTGACCGATCCAAATAAGATCTGGTCCTCTTAAACCCACTTGATGCGTGGGTTAAAAGGCCGGTCGGGGGCACCCGATTGGCCTTTTTTCGACGCCGATGAAGAACCTTATTCGCCTGATAAGTTTGTTGATGACCTACCCGGGCCGCACCCTGGGTGGCCTCGCCGCTATCGTCGTTTCCGACTGTGTGCAACTGAGCCTACCCTGGATCACGAAGTTCGTGGTCGATCGGCTGGAGAACGGCACCATCAGCAAATCCGAACTCCTCAGCTGGGGCGCCGCCTTAATCGGACTTGCCGCGGTTTCCTACGGTGCCAAACAGATCTGGCGGCACCTGATCCTCGGTGCAGCCCGTCGAATCGAATATCAACTCAGAGAAAAGCTTCTAGAAAAAACCCTGAGCCTCACGATGCAAAAGGCTCAAGACACCGACAGCGGCAAATTCATGGCACTCGCCAGCAGCGACATTCCAGCGGTCGGACAGGCGCTGGCGTTCGGTGTGATCGCCTTTTTCGACTCGATTTTCATCACCGCGGTGGCCTTCACCCTGATGTACAAACTTTCGCCCACCCTGACGGCTTATTCGGTCATCCCTTTCCCCATTCTCAGCGTCTTGATGCTACTGAGCCTGAAGATCATTTACCAGCGTTGGGACGCGGCCCAGCAAAGCCTGGAGGACCTGACGGAAAAGACAAGGGAGAGCCTCAGCGGTATCAGAACTCTGCGGGCTTACGCGCAGGCCGAAGGCGATGTGAACTCCTTCCATCAAAAGAGCCTGGACTATAAAGATAAGATTCTCCATTACGTGAAGGTGGACGCCACCTTCAGCCCTCTCATTCTGCTTTTTGCCGGCTCTTCCAGCGGCATCCTCCTCTACTTCGGCGGCGGCCTGGTGCTGGAGGGCAAGATTACGGTTGGCACGATGGCGGCCTTTATCGGCTATCTCGGTCTTCTGACCTGGCCGATGATCGCCGCGGGATGGATGCTCATCCTTCTGCAACGAGGCTCCGCCTCCATCAGCCGGCTGGACAAGATATTGGACTCCGCCTCGGAACCGGAGCATCGTCCGGCAATCACCAACGCGAAAAGCCTGGAAGTCAAAAATTTGTCCTTCGACTACGGCCGTGGCGAGCGTGGTTTGGTAAACTGGAATCTCCAGCTCAAGCCGGGCCAAACGTTGGGTATCGTGGGACCCGTGGGAAGCGGAAAGTCGACCTTCTTGAGGCTGCTTCAACTCATGGAGAACCCTCCCCCCGGCGCTATCTACGCCGGTGAGAAAGACATCACCGAGTACTCCCCCTCCTCTGTCCGCTCCCTTTTCGCCTACGTCAACCAGGAACCGTTCCTGTTTTCCGACACCATCCGCAACAATCTTCTGATGTCGAGACCGGGAGCTTCCGAAGCGGAGCTGGAGAAAGCCGTCGCTCTGGCCTCCTTGAGTGCTGATCTCAAGGAGTTTCCCATGGGGATGGACACCATGCTCGGAGAGCGAGGCATCTCTCTTTCAGGGGGCCAAAAGCAGAGAACGGCGTTGGCCAGAGCGCTTCTCAAATCCGCTCCCTTTCTGGTCTTGGACGACACCCTCAGCGCGGTGGACACCGTGACGGAAAGTCACGTTCTCAGGCACCTCAGAGAAGAGCAGAAACAGCGCCTGCAGGCCAACATCATCGTTAGCCACCGGCTGAGTGCCGTGGCGGAAGCCGACGAAATTATCGTGGTCGACAACGGAGCCATCGTGGACAGAGGCACCCATCGAGAACTCAGCGAACGACCGGGACTTTACCGAGACTTGCTGGCCCATCAAACGGAAGGCGAGGTCGAGCCTCTTGTTTGAAGAAGACGACGGTAAACCGACCAGACTTCTCCCCAGTGCGGCCGTACTCAAACGGCTTCTACCCATGGCTCAGAGAGCCGTCTACTACCTCCCCCTGGCCTTTCTGCTTCTGGGCGTTTTCGCCGCCGTTCAGGTTATGCTTCCCCAGGTCATGCGGTTGGCCATCGACGGACCGTTGGGACCGCACACAGTCCAATCGAAAGAAGCTCGGTGGGTCGAGATCCACGAACTCGGAGGGTTGATAGTCGGACTTCTCCTGGTGGGTTTCGTGTCCAACTACTTCTCGACATGGTTGCTTCAGAAGTTTGGTCAAAATCTGATACTCGAACTACGTCGCACTCTTTTCAGCAAGCTTCACAGGCTGCCCATCGCCTACTACGACAAACAGGCTCTCGGGAGGATCGTCAGTCGGGTTGTCAACGACACAAACTCTCTTTCCGAACTCTTCACCCAGGTACTGGCGGCGGGGCTCGGCGATATCATTATGCTGGTCGGGATACTGGTTGTTCTGCTTCTCACCGACCCTGTCTTGTCCGTGATTCTAGCACTCTTTTGCCCGATTCTCGTCTGGCTCGTTTTCTGGTTTAGGAACCGCTCGGCCCCCTTGTACAAGGTTCAGAGGAGCATCCTGGCCCGCATCAACGCCTATTTCTCAGAGCTTCTGGAAGGCCTACCAACGGTCAAGAGTTTCCAGGCCGACGACTTCCAGCGAACACGATTCGCGGAAATGAACGACCAGGCCCTGGACAACGAGATCGATCTCCTCACCCTGGTAGCCCGTTTCCGACCGGGCTTCGCGGTGGCCAAGATGGCGGCTTCGGCGGCTTTGTTGACAGCGGGCGGTTGGTTCGTCATCGAAGGCAGCTCCACAATCGGGACTCTTGTATCCTCGCTGCTCTATATCAGCCTTTTGTTCTCTCCTTTGGAACAACTCGCCGAGCGATACAACATCCTAATCCGGGCGGTCGTTGCCTCGGAGAGAGTGTTGGCAATCCTGGATTTGGCGGAGGAACCGAAAGCGGAAGGCCTTCCCAAAGGCGGTGAGACCATTGCCTTCAAGAATGTGCAGTATCACTACGCTCCCGATAAACCCGTGTTGAGAGACATCAACTTTGAGGTCGGCCCCGGGGAAAGCGTGGCTCTGGTGGGCCCGACCGGCTCGGGGAAATCCACTATTATCTCTCTCATCATGGGGTTCTATCCTCTGGACACGGAGAAAGGGCACCGGGGCGAGATTCGAGTGGGACAACAGAGCCTGGAAGATCTGAACTTGAGCGCTTGGCGCAGTCGGATCGCCTTCGTTTCCCAAGACCTCTTTCTCTTTAAGGGGAGCGTGGCCGGCAACGTCAGACTCTACGAGGAGCTGGACGACGCTTCGGTCAGCAGCGCTTTGGAACGAGCCGCCTGTGGCGATTTTGTCCGCGAGCTTCCCGAGCAAGAGAAAACAGTGGTAGGCGAAAAGGGGCACAACCTCTCTACCGGCCAACGTCAACTTCTTTCCTTCGCGCGGGCCCTGGCCTTCGATCCCGACCTGCTGATCCTGGATGAAGCGACCGCCAACATCGACTCCGAGACAGAGTCGAAGGTGGAGAAAGCGCTCGACGTCTTGCTGGAAGGACGACAAGCGATCATCGTTGCCCACCGTCTCTCCACGGTGCGTCGAGCAGACAAGATCCTGGTGCTGGAAGAGGGGCGAATCACGGAATCCGGCACCCATCAGGAACTCATGCAAAAAGACGGGCTTTACGCCCGTCTTGTTCAGCACTCCGAGGGTTTAGAGTAGAGCGTCGGCCGGTTCGTTGAGCCCGGCTCGCTTGAGCGTACTGGGAGAATGACAGCGTTCGAAAGCAGCCTCCACCGTGATACGACCGTCCCCCACCAACTGGATAAGGTGCTGGTCCATGCTTTGCATGCCTTCCCGGCTGCCCATCGTAATGAAGGAAGGTATCTGGGAGGTCTTCGCTTCCCGGATCAACCCGGCGATACCCATATTCACGGACATGATCTCTTGCACGGCCACTCGGCCCTGTCCGTCGGAAGTCTTGAGGAGTTGCTGAGCGATAACCGCTCGCAGAGTTCCGCTCAGCATGGAACGGATACTGTCCTGGGCATCGGCCGGAAAAACGTCGATAATCCGGTCGATCGTCTTCGATGCCGAGTTGGTGTGCAGCGTCCCGAAGACAAGGTGGCCCGTTTCAGCTGCACTGATCGCCTGAGAAATGGTTTCCAGATCTCGCATCTCGCCCACCAGCACGATATCCGGCGACTCGCGAAGAGCCGCCCGCAAAGCTTGAGCAAAGGTGTTTGCGTGGATCCCCACCTGACGCTGTTGGATCATGGAGTTTTTGCTGGGATGCGCGAATTCGATCGGGTCTTCGATGGTAATGATGTGTGCGGCGCGGTTTTCGTTGATGTGGTTGACCATGGCCGCCAGCGTCGTGGATTTACCGGATCCGGTGGGACCGGTCACAATCACGAGACCTTTATCGTAATCGCAAATCTCGTACAAAGAGTCGGGCAGGTTGAGCTCTTCGAGCGTCGGTATCCTCGATGGGATAACCCGCAATACCGCCCCGTAGCCGTAGTGCTGGAGCAGAAAATTCGCACGGAAACGAGCCAGGTCTTTCACTTCGTAAGCAAAGTCCACGCTCCCGGTCTTGAAGAGCGTGTTGAAGTGGGTTTCATCCAGCACTTCCTTGACCAGGCCCTCGGTGCGTTGGTGGGTCAACTCTTCCTCATCGAGAAAGACGACCTCTCCCAAGATCCGGATAGCGGGCCTGGAGCCGGTCTGGAGGTGGAGGTCGGAGCCTCCTTTATCCACCGTCATGGTGAGATATTTGTCGAGTTCTTCGGATCGCTTGATCACATTGCTGCTCCTTCGACGAGCTTGATCCGCCCGGCGAACGTGTTCTTGTCGTGGGCTCTATCGAGAGCGTCTTTTCCGGAAACAACACCGGACTCCACCAGTTGGAAGAGAGATTCATCCATCATCCGCATCCCTTTGCGCGAATTGGTCTGGATGACGGAGTTCACCTGGTGCATTTTGTTTTCGCGTATCAGGTTGGCCACACCCTGGGTGCCCAACATAATTTCTACCGCCACCGAGCGTCCTTTGCCGTCTCTATTTCGCAGCAACTGCTGGGATATGACACCGCGGAGAGAATCGGCGAGCATAGTGCGAATCTGAGACTGCTGTCTGGGGGGAAAGGCGTTCACGATTCGGTTGATGGTCTGGGCCGCACTGATCGTATTCATTGTCGAGATGACAAGGTGACCGGTTTCGGCGGCGGTCATGGAAAGACTGATCGTCTCCTCATCACGCAACTCACCCACCAGAATGATGTCCGGGTCTTCCCGCAAGGCGGCGCGTAGTGCAGAAGCGTAGGAATCGGTGTGCATCCCTACCTGTCTCTGCACGACCAAACTTTTCTTGGGACGATGGACGAACTCGATCGGGTCTTCCAGCGTGATAATATTTTGGGGTCGGGTCGAGTTCGCGTAATCGGTCAGAGCAGCCAGCGTGCTGGTCTTTCCCGCGCCGGTCGGCCCCGTCACCAGGACCAGCCCCTGGTGCCACTCCATCAAGCCCTGGCCGATGTCGACCGGCAATCCCAGCTCATCCAGGGAAGGGATCTCTCGGGGGATTGATCGCAAAACAACACTGGGACCGGACTTCTGAAAGAAAGCGTTGCCCCGGAAACGACACTGTCCGAGATCGCCGAGGTTGATCTGAACGGCGAAGTCCAGGTCCTTATGTTTTTTGAGAGACGAGATCTCCTGATCGGTAAGGAGGTCTTTCAGAATATTTTGCACTTCCGCAACCGAGTACTTAGGCCGATCCTTGAACACCTCGAGCCCGCCGTGCTTTCGGAAGCTCGGATGGAAACCGGCAGCCACAAGAAGGTCGGACCCCCCCTCCTGAACCATCTCGGTCAGAATCGTCTTGATGTTCTGCTCCAACTAGAGCCTCCCGAAGTATGCTTTAAATATCAAGCCAGACAATGCTGGATAGAGCCCATCCCTCGCCTAGCGCCCAGGCGGGTGAGCTTTCCTTCCGGAACCGTTTATCCACCGGGAGTATTCCTGGCAAATGAGCATAGCGGAACCGAGTGGATAGAGGTTCCTTAATCAGATCGCGATCCCTTTTTTCTTAAGGAGTTGGAGTTTGATTTCCAAAAAAAAAGGGGACAACTTCATTTCGGAGTAACATTTTCCCCATTGTCGGGACGATCCCGAATACAAGATCAAGGCGCGAACCGAAGTTTGCCCTTCGAAAATTTCAAGGAGCACCCTTTGTCTCAAACAAACTCCCCTGAACTCCATGTGGGTTCAAACGTCTACACTATCGACGGTGAAAAAGTTGGTCGACTTCGCTTCATTATGGTCGATCCGGACACCGCTTCCGTCAGCCACCTGGTGCTGGAAAAAAGCAGCTTTCTGGAGAAGGATGTCATGGTACCCACCGACCGGGTCGGGCAGGTCCTGCACCGTGGTATATTCCTGACCGCCAATATCGGTGAACTGCTCGACATGGAAGAGTTCCCCGAATCCGATTACGGCGGACGAGATCGTGGTGGAGACCGAGATAGTAGCAGTAACAACAATAACCGAGGTAGACGTGGAAAGCGCTACCGTCGTCACCGCAACAACGACTAGTCCAGGGCCTCTGGACCCTAAACAAAACGCCCGGAAGGTCTCGCCTCCGGGCGTTTTTGCTTTCCGTCGCACTAGGGCGTGTCTAGGCGTTGGCCTGAGAGATCTTCTGCTGAGCGGCGATGACCTGTCCGAAAACAGGTGCGGGAGCGGAGTACTCGTCCACTGCCGAGGCGGCGTCGCGGTACTCCGTGACTTTATCGATCATTCGGTCGGTCTGGACGACCCCGGCTATGGCTCCTAAAGTGCCCATCACGGCCACGCCTTTCAGCCCGGCGACCATCCCCGTGGTACCCAGGATGAGTCCACCCGCCGCGGCACCTACCGCCAGCTTCTGGGTTTTCGAAAGCTTGTTCTTTTCCAGGTACGGGTCGACCATTTTGTCATTGATGACGTTGACCAGGTCGACCTGGGCGTTTCGCATAACCTGGCGAGTCGTAGTGCCCACGATAGCACCGACCGGTGCCGCGAGCGCCCCTGCGATGGCGCCGCTCACGATGCCCGCGGGGCCTTGAATTCCGCCGGCCAAAGCACCGGCGACGGCGCCTCCGGCGACTCCCAACACGGCTTTACCGGTATTGGTCTTGGCTCTGGCCGCAAATCCACTGGCAGCAGCCGCGGCCAAGCCCATCGAAGGGTTCCCTGTCATGGATCCGGCTGCCATTCCAGCCAGCATCCCGCCGTAGGCACCGTCGCGGGGTGCCGACCGTCTGCTGCAAGAAACTGTCGAGACCGCTCCGGCCAGTCCACCCAACACGGCCGACCCGGCGACCATCATCGGGTTGACGTTTCCGCCGCCCAGGGTGGCCATCAAGAGAGCCGTGGTTCCCGCGCCTATTCCGGCGCCGGCAGCGGTTCCGGCGAGGACGGCGGTCCCGGTGGAACCTGTTCTCTTGCCGACTTCCAGCCCGATGTAGCCGCCCACCGAACCAGCTGCTAATCCCGACATTCTGTTTCCGACGAATCCTTGGATACCGCCCGATAAAATTCCACTTCCACCAGCGGTCGAGGCCAGCGTGCCCGACAGTCCGGCCAGGCCACCGCTCACAGCCGACATGGCGAGAGTTACCGGCGTCGTTGCGGCGCCTGTCGCTGCCGCTAGTCCCATCGTAAGAGCCGCGGTGGTCACCGCTCCAACGCCGAACCCGGTCGCGGCACCGGCGGCCATATTCGATTTCTTGGCCACAGTGGAGCCGGCGAAGCTTCCCACCACTCCGCCCATAGCGCCACCCACTCCGTCGAGGAGATACCCCTGAATACCACCTGTAATGGCGGCCGGTCCGGGTCTGAGATCGGGGCTGTCGCCCGAGGTATCGATCCCTTTTTCCGGTTCGATGCGAGGCTGGGTATAGCGTTGAACTGTACGAACTATCTTCACTTCTCAACCATAAATCAGGGCCCTGAAATTTTCATGAATGAGATGTTAATTTGAGGTAGATCAAGCCTATTTCCCTGGATGGGAGGGGCAAGAATGCCTTCTCTTCGAGGGGTAGAGAGCTTTAATTGTCGAAAGATTTATTCATGAGCAACGTCTTTCTCGACAACTTCGAGACCAAGCGACAGATGCTGGAGCAGCGAATCATCGGGATGCCGGAATCCAGACAGATCATGAGCCGTTTCGGCTCCTCGCCGGAATCGGTCGGACAGAGGTATCTGCACGCCCTCCCAACTTGTCTGACTCTGCTTTCCCTTATGGCGCAATCACCACGTACCGTGGACGCCTTTCGAGAGCGCGTGGAGCGAGCGGGTCGAACCCGGATAAGGCACCAGGAAGCCGCTAAAGCCTTCACTTGCTTCGGTATCGCCTACTTTTACAAGGCCACCGTCAAGGATACCGGCCAACCCGAACTCGGCGTCCTCCTAAGTCGCATTTCGACGCTAGTCTTGCTGACCCCGAGAGAGCTTGAACGGATCGATCTGATTACCAGGACCTTCTCCCATCGTGGACCCGACGGACGCCGCGATCGCCTCGCACCGGCGAGCTTACTGTTGTGGTGGCTCACCGGAGGCGAGTCTCCCGCTCGGGCCTTTGAAGCCGACACCTTCCTCCAACTTTTTCAGGACTACCTGAACAAGAGCATGGAACATGCCTTAGCTCACCAAATTTGGATGGAATTTCCCTGGTAGAAACGAATACAGCCATAGATTCTCCAACTCTGGGCTCTCTTTTTATCGTTTGCCGGGACAGGGAGAGAAGTTGCGCCTTCTACCAGAGCCTCGGCTTTCGTTTGAAAGAGCCCAAGAGTCGGTCCTTCGTGCTGGCGGCCGGGGGCGGTGTCGAACTTCATCTCCATGAACAGCTTTCGGAAAAGGAGAAAAGTCTCTACGGAGTGGAGTGGGCGAGGGGATCTCGAGCGATGGTACATTCTTATGAAGTGGATTCGGTGGAATCGCTGCTCTCCGTCGTGCCTTCGGACAGCCTGATTCGGGGGCCGCTGGAGACTCCTTGGGGCACGCGACTGATCATCGTGTCGGACCCCGACGGACACCTGCTGGAGTTTCGAGAGAGGACGAAATGAAGTAGCTTGCAAGACACCGGCGGCGATAGTCTCATGGCCATAACGGCCCCCGCGATCAAGCAAAACTTCTCCTTCGCGGGCTGGAAACCGGGCGACGTGATCGCCAACGGTCTTGAGATTGTCGATCTGATCGGTCAGGGCGGCATGGGTGTCGTGTGGCGCGTTCACCACCGCGAGTGGAACCGCGAACTGGCTGTAAAGATGCCCCTCCCCGCTCTGGTCGGCTCCCCCACCGCCCGGGATCGTTTTCTGCGAGAAGCGGAAACCTGGATCGATCTCGGCGTTCATCCTCACATCGTCCAGTGTTGGTTCGTCAAGGACATCTCCGGATTGCCGTCACTGTTTCTGGACTTTCTTACCGGGGGGTCTCTCAAGCAGTGGCTGACGGCAGGCCACCTCAAACCCGGGCAATGGGCGCGCATTCTGGAGATTGCTATCGATGCGGCGGAAGGATTGGCCTACTCCCATTCTCGAGGTGTGGTCCATCGCGATGTCAAGCCGGCCAACCTGTTGATTCGTGGCGACGAAAGGGTCTGCGTGACCGACTTTGGTATCGTCAAAACCGCGAACGACAAGCCGGAAGAGATCGTGCCCTTCAGCATCGATCAGCTACCGAAAGATATGAGCCTGACCGGGACCGGAGCGTTTCTCGGTACTCCTCAATATGGTGCTCCCGAACAGTGGGGAGCGGCCGAAGGGGTGGATCAGGCGGCCGATATTTATGCTCTCGGGGTCACCATCTACGAAATGTGTTGCGGGCGCCGCCCTTTCGACACCGACGAGGAGCGAACGGCGCCGGAAGTCTTGATCGAGAGGCACCTCGACTCCAAGCCGCCGGATCCGCGTGAATTTTACCCCGACGTCCCGTCCGAACTCGCCCATCTCACACTGATGTGTTTAGAGAAGGACCGCACCAAACGGCCTCACGACATGGAGCGACTCAAAGAAGCCCTGGTGGCGATCTACGAACGTGTGGTCGGGCGGCCGTACAAGGGTGTCGGCAACGTGCCAAAAGAGCAGCGGGCCGACATCCTAAACAACCGGGCCGTATCGCTCTACTCGCTGGCCAAGCCCCACGAAGCGCGCGATGTCTGGAGGCGCGGGCTACGCATCGAGTCCGGCCACCCCGAATGCCTGTATAATCTCACCCAACTTGAGTTGCGAGCGGGACGAGTGGACGGCGACGAGGCGCTGCGTCGGCTGAGGCAAGCCAAGGCCGGATTTCCGCTGGCCCTGATGTGCATCGAAGAAGGTCAACCGGCCGAAGCCGTGGAGACGCTCAACGGGTTGGACACGGGCGATCTGGGCGTGTCGGTAGGACCTATCCAGCGCGCCCTGGGAGACGCCCAGATGTATTGCCAGCAATACTATGCCGCCGAGAAAGCTTACCGCTCGGCTCTCAACGCCATGCCCGCCGATCCTCTCAGCGATGAACGCAAACGCCTGGCCAACCTCGGCCGCCGCGGGCTCCACGGCAAGATCTTGTTCCCCTCCGCCGACTCGACTTTCCACGTCGTCCTAAACGACCCCACAATGAAGGTCACCATCAACGACAAGAGCAACGGCGTTGTCGGAATCGGCCAATCGTCCGCCACTTACTGGAACATCACCGACCAGGTAGTGGAGCATCGAGTCACCCGCTCGGAAGGCGCGACCCCTCCGGTCAGCGTCTACAGCGCCGGCAACTTGCTGCTCTGCGAAGACCAAACCGCCTTCGAGCTCCGGCGTCTGCCGAACTTGTCCTTACTAGGTCGTAAGTCTGGCAAAGTCCTGACCACCACCCGAAACCTCCGTCGCCTGGTAGTGGTGGAGAGAAAAGGCACCTTCATCTTCGACGTGGCTGCCTCAAGCCTGATTCAACTCAAACTGCCGAGCGGGGTCCAGGGAGTCAGGCTGGCACGCTTTGATCTTTCCGAAGAGCTTCTCTGTCTGCTTTTATCCGACGGTCGCATCGCTCAGCCCGGAGACGACGGAGCCGTCAATCCCGAGGAGTGGCCGGAGAAGGTGCCCCACCACGAAACCGCCACCGCGATGGCACTCAGCAAACGCGGCTCCTTCCTCTACGTGGGCCATTCCGACGGGCGCTTGCAAGCTCTGAACTTCACTCGTCAGTCTATCGATTATGAGGTCGAGTTCGACCAGCCGATCGTGCAGATTTCGACCACCACGGCTTCCAAAAACTTCCTCATCCAGTTCCCTCATGAATTCGCCATTCTCACTTCAAACGGGGCCGTCATCACAAGAGGGAAAGGGGTGGCTCAACTCGATGCCAAGCGAGGGCGGGTGATCTGCTACCACGACAGCCGGATCTCGCTCTACTCCCTTCATCCTTTCCGACGACTACGAGCCTGGAATCCGAGCCCGGACGAGATTCTCACTCTTCATCTCGCGGCCGACGGTCGACGGGCGGCCACCACTACCAGCGGCCGCTTCGATGTATGGGAAGTCGACGAAGACAATCGGGTTTACGAGAAGAGCTTTCTCCTCAGCCCCGGAAAGAGTTTCGCGGAGATATCGAGCGCCTCCAAGCGCTTCGACCAATCGTTTCAGGCCTCTATCGAAGCACTCCACCAGCAAAACTTCAGCTCCAGCTATCGCCACCTCCAGCGAGCCCGCTCGGTCGACGGCTACGCCCAGCGCCGGGAAGCCCTCGACATGAACTGGCAGATTCTGACTCTGCTCCGCCGCGGTAGCCTGGAATCCGTATGGGAAAGGCAAAGCATCGAATCCAAGTCGTTTGAGCACGTTCGTCCCGGCCCCATCGAACTGCTCGGCGAGGGAGAGCGCCTGATGACTTCCTTCGGCCGCACCTTTCAACTCTACGCCGACGACGGCAACGACACCGTGCGAGCTTGGAATATGGAAGCCGCGGACCGCGTCCTGATGATGACTCAGATCAACGACAACGCCATCGTTTTGGACAAACAGGGCGTCGGCTGGATTCTGGACCTTGAGAAGGGTCAGAAGATCGTCACGATGGAGTTGAACAAGGGGCCACTCAAGAAAGCCTTTCTTACCAGAGACGGAATCATCTACAAAACCGCTGAAGGTGAGGTGGGGATCTACGACCTGATGAAAGAGTCTCACTCGGCCACCTTCAAAGGGCTGGAAGCCGACGAGTTCGACTTGATCGACTTCCGCCCCAAAGCTCCCTTACTGGTCGCCGGCACGGAGTTCTTCAAACTGGACCTGAAATCCAAAACCCCCAAGCCGGTGCATATCAAGCTCAAAGACTATAAAGCGACCTCCCCTATCACTTACTCGAGCATCGACGAAAACGGAGAACTCTTCTTCATCGGCTTTGAAGACGGCTCTCTGATTATTTGTGATGCCAAGACCCACCCGCTCTTTTATCTCCAGCCCGCGGACGGTCCGATTACAGGATTTCGCTTTTTTCCGCGGCTCTCGGTGGGAGTGGCCTGCACGGGACACGGGAGATTAGCTTTTTGGGACCTTCACACCGGCGATCTCATGGAAGAGTTCACAGCCCACCGGGGATGGATCTATTCTTTGCGAACAAGCCGAAACGGGCGCTTCCTCCTGACCTCCGGCACCGACAACCAGGTGCGCCTCTGGGAGACCTCTTACACCTGCACCGAGGAAGAAGGCGAGCCTGCCTTCGAATGGAAAGGCTCCAGTCTCGAGCCGGTCAAAACGTTCGGTCGCTTCTTTGGATTTGGTCGAAAGTAGGCCCCATTCGGAGCAACAAAAAAGCGACCTCGGTGGGTCGCTTTTTCGTTTCTCGACGAAGTGATCGAAATCAGGCGATCATCGCCTCGTTGGCTTCACCACTCGCCATCTTGCGTTGCACCGCCTCCTTGGCGAGCGCCTCGTCGTGAGAGCTTATCTTGGGCTCCAGAGGAGTCATTGCTGCTTGGATGGGAGCCGGCTTGGCCGCCGACTTCTTCCACTCCGGGTCGGCCAGGTCCAGGTCGAGCTCTTCAGCCACAGCCGAAACTTTGTCGTCGTTCTTTAGTCCCGCGACCTTCTCGAGTCCTTTGGTTTTGATCTGAGTGTCCAGGGTTGCTTCGGAAGCCTTTCGCGCTCCCTCCGGCATGCCTGACAGAATTCTCTCCGGACTTCTCTCGTCCATAGTGTCGAGCTTCTTGCCTTGAGTCTCGGTGACCTCATAGGCCTCGCCGCTATCGTCATCAAGCGGAAAAACTCTTTTGCTACCGTCCTTGCCCTTGACCTGTCCCGGCTTAACTTTCTTGTCGTCTTCGTCTTTGCCCCCCAGGCCGCGCTTGCCGCGGTTTTGGACAGCTGCTTCATCAGCTACATTGGCGCGGTTCTGTGCGTCCGCATCTTGGGCCGCTTCAGCTTCCTTTGCCCTCTCTAGCATGGCAGCGGATGAGAGTTTGACCTGTTCGCCAGGGGTCTTCGTGGTCTGGTTCTTCTTGTTTTGTTCGGCCAGCTTTCCAGCACCACCGGTCATCATCGCTTGGCGCCCCTCCTGGGCGCTAACGGTGTTTGCGTCATTCAAGACCGCGCGGTTTATCTGCTGTTGAAAATTCGGGCCACCAGCTTTATTTATTGCCATTTCATACCTCCGTGAGCCAGATCGCCCGAAACTTGCCGGGTAGATCCTCTCCTACTCGTGGGTAGTATACCACCAACCCCTTGACCGGAAAGGGATAAATTCGAACCCGATGTTAACATTTGGTCAGATCCAGAGCAGTTCTGACCATGTTTTCGCTCTCGGACACAGGTTGAGCAGACCGTCGCCAGAATTCTCTCCTATGCCTCGCCCACATAAGCCCCCGGTTAATATCGCCCATCGAGGCCACGCGATGACCCTGGAAAACACCCTCGAGTCTTTTCACGAATCGATCGACATGGGTGCCGCCATGCTGGAGTTCGACGTGCGCCTCTCCAAGGACGGAGTGCCGATCGTCTTCCACGACAACTCCCTGAGTCGGATTACCGGACGCAAATCCGGATCCATCTCCAGTCGAACCTCGGCCTTTCTTACCCAGATCGACCTGGGAGCCGGCAAAAGGATCTGCAAGCTCGAGGAAGCTCTCGAAGAACTCATTCCTCGCATTCCGGTGAATATCGAACTGAAATTCAACCACCTTCACTATCGACCGTTGGTGTTCGCAGTGCTCGATGTCATCGAGAGAAAACAGGCTCAAGCCAACGTCCTGGTGAGCTCTTTCTTTCACCAATCGCTGGAGATCTTGAACCGGAAGAATCCGCAGGTCCCGACTGCCCCGCTTTTTGGGAAAACGACCGGCCTGCCCCACGACGACGACCTCAAGCGTCTCTCCAAATATCGCAAACACTGGATCAACGATCTCCCGTTTGAACACCCGGCAGCCGTTGTGGCGTGCGACATGATCGACCGGGAGATGGTCAAGCGTTTCCGGAGAAGCAAGTTGACTCTCCTTACTTATACCGTGGATGAAACACAAGAGATGGAGCGACTGTCCGACCTCGGCGTCGACGGCATCATCACCAATCGGCCCGATCGACTCGATCAGTTTCTGTATCCAAGAAGTTGAGCTGAGACTCCTTTTACAGAGGATGAATGGCGTTAATCGGAGGGTAGTTCGCGCCTAAACGGGTCCACCGACCCTCCAGGTTGTCGAGCCCGAAGAGGTCGCCTTTGTCGGTGCCGGCATAGAAACCGCCCTTCCCGAAAGAAAGGCATGTTATGAGTCGATCGTCGAGTCGCGTAAAGCCCTCGCTTGCCATCTCCCAGCTCTCACCGCCATCCTTACTCTGTAGAACAGCCGACAGCCCGGTCTCTCTTCCAGCCACGGAAACTATGAGCAAATTGGGATTGGAGGAAGCTACGGCCATAGCTTGGACCTGCGGATACGGCAATCCCTGATTTTTCTCTACCCAAGTGCCGCCCAAGTCATCGGTGCGAAACACCCCACCCGCGGTGCCCGCGTATAGCTTGCCGGGCACCGGAGGCGCCAGCACGACTCGGACATCGGGATTCAACCCCTCGTCGCGCGCCGACCAGCTCTTTCCGGCATCGAGCGATGCCGCTAGTCCGCCAATCCGAATACCGGCCACGATCACTCCGTCGTGACTTGGATGGCACAACACCGAGCAGATCCCGGCCCGGTAAGGAGCTTTCTTGGCGGTCCATCGAGAAGCGTTCTTGAGAGTCTCCAGTGGGGCCAGGGTTTGCCAGGTCTTGGCGTAGTCGACGCTCATGAAAACGGCCGGGGTGGAGGTCCCGCAGAGCAGAAGTTGAGCGTGCTGAGGGTGGCGCCCGAAAGCGGTGATGTTCTGGCGATTCAGCCCTTCCAAGCTCGCTTTCCACTCCTGGCCGTTGGGCGAGGTGTGGAGAAAAAAGTCACGGGTACCCGCCACCAGGCGACCGTCGCCCACCTGGTTGATGCATCCGCACTGCCTGTTCAATAGGCCCCGAGCGGCCACAACGTACTCGGTGGCTTCCTCTCCCGGCCGGAGGACGAAAACGCCCTGCTCGGTAGCCAAACCCAAAATAGCTCTATTCATCGCTCGTCTCTCCCATCGGCGGCAAACGGTACTCCCCCACCCATTTCAGAGTGTTGACAGGGGGCAAACCCGCCCGGACGATCTCCCAGTGCTCTCGATCTCGGCTTCCAAACAGAAAGCCTTCCCGAGTCCCCGCGAAATACACCCCGCCACCGGATTCCAAGCAGGTCACCTGCAGACCTTCGTCGGTCGGGAGTTCGGCGCACGCGACCTCCCAATTTTCCCCGCCGTTGTCGGACTTAAAGAGCACGGAGTGGTCGTCCTCGGGGTTGCGAACGGCCAGAAGAAGTCGGTCCGGACTGTTGTTGTTGAGACAGACCGCGTCGGCTTCCTCATAGGGCAACCCTCTGTTCAGCAAACGCCACTGCTTGCCCAGGTCATCCGATCGATAGAAGCCGAGAAAGTTGGTGGCGTACAGTCTGTCGGGGTGCTCCGGGGAGAGCCTCAAGTCGGTCAGGTGCTTGGACAGCCCGGCTTTCTGATTGGTCCAGCTACGGCCGCCGTCGAAGCTAACGATGATGCCGCCGGACTGAATTCCGCCGATCAGGCAACGCGGGCGGGTGGGATGCACGAGTAGCCTGATGATCCTCGGTGAGTGCGGCGGATCGGGGTGAGTCCACTCGTTCTCTATGCTCAAGGCGGTGGTTGCTCCCAGAGCCTCCCAGGGCTTCTCGCTGCTGTTGTTCTGAAACACCGCGGCCGGGCAGGTGCCGGCGAACAGCTGCCCGCTCTGGTCGGAGGCCAGAGCGTAGACATTCGGGTACTGTAAACCGATATAGAGAGTTCGCCAATTGACCCAGTCTTTGGAACACTTGACGCTGCCGCCTTCAACGGAGGCGGCCACACCCTCCCTGCAGATAGTGAGACCGGTCACGTTCTGGCCGTACAAACCGTACCCCACCATCTCCCATTCTCGATGGGGTTCGCGAGGTCTGAAGAGAAAGGCGCCGCGTTCCGTGCCCGCGGCCAAATGACGAAGGTTGTCGAGATTCATCCCCCACCAGATTCTGGCCGGTCGGGAGAGACGCCTTCTGAAGGGTTTGTCCGAGCACTCCAAAACCACGGCCCATGCGATCTCCCCGGCTTATCCCTATTCTCGCCGTCCTAGCTCTGGCTCTAACGGTCGGTTGCCGTCTGCCGGGCGAAGACGGGGGCAACAAAGTGGTGGTCTACACTCCTTTCCCCGAGATTACGGCCAAAGAACTCAAGCGAGCTTTTGAAGCCAAAACCGGCATCAAAGTGGTGATGGTGAAAGAGGGGACCACCAAAGTCCGAGGTCGTTTGCGAGCCGAGAAGGAGAAACCCAAGGGCGACGTCTGGTATGGCGGAGGCGGTATCATTCCTTTTATGGCGGCCGCCGAGGAAGGTCTTCTCGAGCCGTACAAACCTGCCGGCTACGAAGACCTACCCGAAAAACGGGGAAACTTGATTCTCAGGGACCCCGATTTTCAGTGGGTAGGCATGTGTGTGATCGCGCTAGGGTACGCCTACAACCCCCAGATTCTTCCCCCTGATGAGGCTCCCAAGACCTGGGACGAGCTCACCGAGCCCCGATTCAAGAATCAGATCGAAATGTGGGACCCGGGTGTGAGCGGCACCGCTATGCTCTTTTTGGATAGCGCCCTGATGCGGTTCAAGAACCGCGGCCAGGGAGAAGAAGCCGGGTGGGAATGGCTGAAGGCCTACTGGCAAAATCTGAAGCGATATACCGTGGAGGGCAAGCCGGCTTTCAACGTCGCCCGAGGGTCGGTCTCGATCGGCATCCATTTTGAACACCAGGTCCTGGAATTCATTGAAGAGCAAGCCGGGGGCAGCGTTGCGGGCGGGAGCGACAACATTCGTTGGTACCTTCCCCCCGACAGCCCGGTGAGCGTCGACCCGATCTGCTTGATCAAGAACGGCCCCAACCCCGAGAACGCCAAGCAGTTTATCGATTTCGTGATGTCTAAAGAAGGACAAAAGATCGTGAACCGCTTCTTTTTCACTATCGACCCCGACTTTCCACCGCCCGCCGGAGTCGGAGACTACAATCTCGACAAGCTATCGGAAAACGCCCAGGAGTTGGACTTGGAGTGGATGGCCGAGAGTTACGACGACATCCGAAAACGATGGCAAAACGAGATAGAGCAGATCCCGAGGAGTTAAAGCGAGTGGTAACGGAAAAAACAACGGCCCCGGTTTCCATCAAAGTGCGAGATCTGGTGAAAGAGTTCGGCGCGACCCGAGCCGTGGACGGCATCAATTTTCAGATCGAGCCGGGAGAGTTCTTTTCTCTCCTGGGTTCTAGCGGGTGCGGCAAAACCACGACGTTGCGCTGCATCGCCGGACTAGAGTTGCCGACAGCGGGCTCCATCTTTTTTTCCGATCTCGACGTAGCTCAAGTTCAACCCCACCTCCGCGACTGCGGGATGGTCTTTCAAAACTACGCTCTGTTTCCGCATATGACCGTGGCCGACAACGTCGCCTACGGCCTGATGGCTCGACGGTATCGCCAGGCAGGGCCGCTGCAGAAAGTCTCCTATTTGCTGAAATCCGCTTTTTCTCTCATTCCGGAAAGCGATAAGCGCCTGGTCAACGAGGTTTTGGAGACGGTGGAACTTACCGGCTACAACGAGCGAAAACCCCAGCAGCTTTCGGGCGGCCAGCAACAGCGAGTGGCTCTGGCTCGTGCTCTGGTCACCAAACCCAAGGTGCTGCTCTTCGACGAACCTCTAGGAGCCCTCGACGCTAAGCTGAGAGTCAAAATGCGTGAAGAGATCCGAGCTATTCAAAAGCGGGCCGGCATCACCACCGTTTACGTCACTCACGACCAGGAAGAAGCGCTGGCTGTCTCTGATCGGATCGCGGTGATGAATGGTGGCCGGATCGTGGGACTGGGCACCCCGTCTGAGATCTACGGCCGTCCGGGAAGCGAATTCATGGCCGACTTCCTCGGCATGAAAAACATCTTCCCGGTGAGCGAACGAAGCGGAAACGTCTACACTTTGGAAGGCGGTGTCGCTCTGGAAGTCTCCGACCCCAATCCGCCGGACGGCGAAGCCAGTCTGGTCTTAAGGCCGGATTCGCTCCAGTTTGCGACCGAGGAGAGCAAGAACGTGATCGAGGCGACTCTCGTTCATCGCCTCTTTATGGGAACGTCGGTCGAATATCTGGTCGACACTCCGTTTGGCAGGGTGAGAGTCATGCGGCCCCGCTTCGAAGAGCCACCCGAGGTGGCCGGCTTGGATGAGATACGCCTCACTATCAGCGCCGAGGAAATTCTGGTGGTTTCCCGGTGAGAACGACCCGCTGGGTCATAGGCGTTCCCCTCTGTCTCTTTCTTTTCTTGTTTCTGGTTGTTCCCCTGAGCGGTCTCCTTTTGGCGGCCTTCGTGGGGGAGCCGGTCCCGTTGCTCTCCTGGATCCTCAATCGGGAGCCGGGCCCTCTCATAAAGACCGTGGCGGACAAGGGCACACTGCTCTACTTCCGCGAGTTCTTCGAGACACCACGCTACTACAAGGGCTTCTTCAACGCCGTGGGCCTGGCCCCGGTCGTTCTCACCATTCAGTTCTTTCTGGCCTGGTTCGGGGAGAAGCTCATCTCCAGCCCGACCTGGAGGTTTCTTCGCGGCCCCGGGCTTTTGTCAACCTTCGGATTGGTCTGCGTGGCCGCCGCCGCGCGGCCCTTGTGGGCTTCCGACGACGGAATCTGGGCCAAGATTCTGAACGGTCCCGACGTCTGGGTCCGCCTACTCCAGGCTTGCGGCTACTGCCCGCTGGTGACCGTGGCCGCCAGTCTTCTCGGTGTGGGAGTGGCGTTCTGCCTTCACTCCACCAATCTCCCCTACAAGAAACTTTTCACCCTGCTGGTCATCGTCCCGCTCTCTACCCCACCCTTCCTGGGAGCCCTGGCTTTCAAGAATATGCTGGGAGATTTCGGGATGCTCACTCGCCTCTTCGAAGCGATCGGACTCTCCCACCCGTTCACCGGTCAGAGTGCCTTATCGGCCGGAATGGTCCAGTCTTTTCTTTTCTTCCCGTTCGTCACTCTGACGACGCTGGCCGCTCTGGAGCGGTTCGACAACAGCCTTCCGGAAGCGTCGAGAATTCTCGGCGGATCCAAAAGATACGGATTCCTCACCGTCACCTTGCCCACTCTGCTGCCGGGCATTCTAGCGGGCGGCTTTCTCGTGTTTGTGCGCTCCTTCGGCGATTTCGCCACCCTCAAGCTGCTGCTCCCCATTCAGTATTCGATGATCGTGGTGGAAGCCTACCGAGACCTCTCCGGCAACGTCTACTGGGGCGGGGCGACCATGCTGAGCACCTTGATGGTGGTGGTCATCCTGACTCTGCTGACATTGCAGAAATACGTGGTGGAAGGCGGCTCTTTTCAGACCGTCACGGGACGGAGCGGCGCTCGTGCTCTCACACCCGGAGAAAAGCGCTCGACCACAGACTACCTCGCCTTCCTGTTTTGCTCGGCCGTGTTCTCGGTGCCGCTGATGTTTCTGGCTTCCACCTTTCTGGTCTCTATCGCCCGCAACTGGGGAGCCGAAATCGCCCCCTCGCAGTTCACCTTCAACCGCTACTATCACATCGCCAAAGTCGCCCTGACCCAGTGGGACTCCCCGCTGGTCAATTCGTTTAGCCTGACCATTCCGGCCCTGATTGGATGTATCGTGATCAGCTTTTGCGTCGCTTTCCTCATCTCTCGAGGTCGGGGAAAGGCGGCCCAGGTACTGGATTTCGTGACGGTGCTGCCGTTTGTCATTCCCGGAGTGGCTTTCGCGGTCGCTCTGATCGGAGTCTTCAACACCGAGCCTTTCAACCTGTTTAAGGACTGGTGGGTGATCGGAAATTTCCAGAGCCTGTTCCCCAGACACTTCGCCGAACCGCTCGTCATCTACGCCTATATCGTCACCCGGGCACCCTATGGGGTACGGACCATCCTGGCGTCCTTCCAACAGATCGGCACCTCCATGGAAGAAGGCTCTCGAACCCTCGGAGCCGGCGAGCTGTTGACCCTGATCAGAGTCACGGTCCCCCTTGTGCTTCCCGGTATCCTGGCCGGTGCGGTCATGATTTTCATCTCCGCCATGCAAGATGTGGCCATCACCTTGATGATAGCCCCTCCGGACTGGTACCCCACTTCGGTCCATGTTTTCCACGAAATCGAGGTCGGTCGAATCTACGAAGCCTCGGCTTACGGCATTGTGCTCTTTTTCTTGATTCTTATTCCTTACAGCCTGGTGTTCTTCTCCAATCGACTCGGTGTCAAAGCTGGGATGTAAGCCCGGCCGGCATTCCGAGTTCTCATGGTCTAGTTGAATATCTCGCAAAAACCACTTAGAATCCGAGCATGGGATTTGAACTGGGCGGAAAACGCTCCTATATGGAACTGCTGATGACTCCGGGACCGATCATCACCATTATCGGGTTGATCATCTTGCTGATTTCCGTCATCTTCTTCTCCACCGCGGGCTCGGCCGAAAAGGACATGGTGGATGCGGTCATGGAGTCTCAGGCCAACAGCGGGCAGCGACTCAAGGCGATGATCGGATTGGTGGTGGGCACCGTGACCAGCATTTTCGGAGTCTTGCTTTCACTGCTTAAGTTCAGCCGCTCCTAGAAGCCCTCTAGCGCTTATCTATGACCTTGATATCCGGTAGCTTGGTCTCGCCGATCGCCTCCCGGAGCTTCTTCTCTTGTTCTTTCTGCTGTTCGGGATTTTCGAAGCACCAGTGGTTCCAAACCACTTTCTTTTCCGGAACCTGTTCGGTACCGTCGGGATTGGTGATCTCTAGCATATAGATCATATCGAATCCCGTCAGCTCCTCCGGCCCGCGCCCTTTCGGGTTCCATTTTCGGCAAAGATACTGGCCGTACGGCAAACGGTATTTGGAGTTCTCGGCTAGCCAAAGGTTCATCATGTACTTGCGCCAGCGTTGGTTGGGGTAGGTGTTGGCCACGTCTTTAGGCTTGTCCCAGGTGAGCTCCTTGCCGCTGAAAAGATCGAGAACTCGGCCGTCGGCAAACCTTCCCTCGATGACGTACCAGCCGTCCTCCGTCAGCGGGCCGGGGCTGAACATGTTCCAGCGCTGGTCGAGACGCAAGGTATGCCCGATCCAGGTCAGACGAGAGGGCATTCGAATCCAGTTGGGCCGAATCTCCTCGTTCGTGGCGTTCCAAACGAAACAGTAGACGATGAGAAATCCCAGAAGGGACTCCCTGTAGGCCCAGTAGCGGGAATCCTCCTGAGCGGGCTCACCCACACCGAACTTCCTGTCGGCCCAACAACTGAGGCGCTTCAGAGGCGAATCCCAGAACCACGAAGGAAAGAGCACGAACACGGTGAGGGCTCCGGTCCAGGCGAAAAAGCCCAACTCCATCATGCTTCCGAAGCCGGCATGGAGGGCGGTGAATCCGAAAATGCCGACTGTACGGACCTGACCCCTATCGAAAGGAAAAAGCAGGAAAAACGGACCCCAAAACTCCCACCCAACGACTAGAAAAGTCATCCAGGCGAGCTGCTCAGTCGAGAGAGCATTGCGAAAGAAAAGACCGACCGGCGTAGTGAACTGATCCAAGGTCAGAGCTATCTGACTGGCTGTGTAGGTCGAGGTCCAGGCGGGGTCGGTTTTGGGCAGCGCCGCAAACCAATAAACGAAGCCTATCTGCAGAAGCACCACCAGCGCGCTCATTCCAAAAATGCTGGTACCCTTGATAGAAGCCATCCAAGGGTAGTAGTCGCCTCGACCCTGCTTCACGTCCAACGACCAACGGTGGCCGGTGGGCAGAAAGAGCATCCAAAACATCATACATCTCAAATAGATATCGCCGCCGTTGAGAACCATCGGGTTGCGGCCGTGAAGAGAGATGAGGAGAAGCCAGGTGATGAGAGTAGCCCAACGAGTGTGCCAACCCACTAGCAAGGCCAAGGTGGCCAGGGCTTGGATCAGAAAGAGAAAGTTGGTCCAGGCCAAACTTCCACTCACCATGTGCAAGCTAAACCAGTGTTCGTTCGCTCCGTACTCTAGCAGGTAACGCCGGGGCAAGGCCCCGTATTCCGAGTAGAACGGAACGACGTCGGTCCATCGCACCATGGTGTCGAGAAAGAGCAGACAGCCGTAGATAATGCGAAGCAGGGCCAGACTGCGCAGGTCCAGACTCAAGACGTGGGCTCCCGGCCAGTTTCTTCCGGCCGGTGTTTCTTGCTCTTCGGTCATAACGCTGACACCAACTTACTCCTTCGCGCCAACCTGGCCTTCAGGCTAAAGGATGAGTCTCGACCTCAAATTCCAGGATTTCCTGGTAAATTTATCGCATCCCCCTCAATGTCCACTGCATCCATGTTGGAATGTCCCGATCTAGCCGATTCCGCCGACCCTAGATTCTACAACGACGACATCGCCCCCACCCCGATCACGCGCCGCACCTGGGACAAATGGCACATCGCCGCTTTGTGGGTGGGGATGAGTGTCTGTGTGCCGACCTACATGTTGGCTTCTTCTCTGGTGCAGAGCGGCATGGACTGGAAGCAAGCCATCGGCACGGTCTTTTTGGCCAACTTTCTGGTTTTGATTCCGATGATTCTCAACGCCCACGCCGGGACCAAGTTCGGTATCCCCTTTCCGGTCTACTGTCGAGTCGCCTTCGGCCTGGTGGGCGCCAACGTGCCCGCCCTGATGCGAGGACTGGTCGCCTGTGGATGGTTTGGTATCCAGACCTGGATCGGGGGTTCGGCGATTTACACCATGATGGCCGCCCAGTTTCCGGCGATCGAAAGCGCGGCGCCGCTGCCTCTCATCGTTGAAAACCCTTGGAAATTCCTTTGCTTTCTCATCTTTTGGGCTATCAATATGGCCATTGTATGGCGCGGCATAGACTCTATCCAGTTCTTGGAGAAGTGGGGCGCCCCGTTCCTTATCTTCATCGGTTTCGCCCTCTTGCTGTGGGCCTACATGACCGCCGACGGGTTTGGCCCCATGCTCAGCGAGCCTTCCCAGCTCACGACCTGGCCTGAGTTCATGGCCGTCTTCGCGCCCGGGCTGACGGCTAACGTCAGCTTCTGGGCCACCCTCTCTCTCAACATCCCCGACTTCACTCGTTTCGCCAAATCACAGAAGGACCAGATGCTCGGACAGGCCATGGGCTTGCCCCCCACCATGACCGCCTTTGCTTTCATCGGGGTGGCTGTCACTTCCGCCACGGTCGTGATCTTCAAAGAGCCCATCTGGGATCCGATCGTCTTGCTTGGCAGAATCGGGGAAGGGCGTCCCTTTATCGTCTTTCTCTCCATGAGCGCCTTCGCCATCGCCACCCTCACCACCAATCTGGCGGCCAACGTCGTTTCCCCCGCCAACGACTTCAGTCACCTCGCTCCCAAACATATCTCTTTTCGGACCGGGGGAATGATCACCGGAGTCCTGGGCATCTTTATCTGTCCTTGGTTCCTTATGCGCAATCCAGGATACTATCTGGATACCTGGCTAGGCGGCTACGGCTCCCTGCTGGGCGCTATCGGCGGCATTTTGTTGGTGGAGTACTGGGTCATACAGCGTCGGGATCTCTCGCTGCCAGATCTGTACGGCGTCGGAACAGAGTATCCGTACTGGCGCCCTCTCGCCATCCTCGCCTTCTTCCTGGGAGCAGCCCCTTGCGTACCGGGATTTGTCGCCAGCATCACCGGCGTGCCCACGAGCGACTTCTTCCAGACCATCTACGGCTACAGCATCTTCGTCTCCGCCGGCACCGCCGCTCTGCTCCACCTCCTCTTCTCCCTGGGTCGCCGAAAGCAACCCTAGAGCGTGTCACTATTCAGCATTTCCCGCCTCAGGCGTCCATTTTCGCCTCCTTGAAGCGAAAATTTTCTGAAATACGCCCGGGTACCCATTCCGATGGGTGTTAGGCAAAATTTTTCACTCCAAGGAGACAAAAATGTACTTTCTGAGCCAAAAAATGCTGAATAGTGACACGCTCTCGTGAGACAGTGCCCGCAATGCGGTTTTCTGGCGGCTGAATTGATGGGCTCGATCAATCTCGGTTGCGCCCAATGTTACACCGTTTTTTACGATCTGGTGAGTCCTGTCATTTGGAACTATCAGGGATCCACGGTTCACCACGGCGAGGTGCCCCCGCCTAGGCGTGGAGATCTCGAGGACCAATCGCAAGAATGAAGCCACTCCTTCCCTATTGGCTTCAGGACGACAACAGTCACGACGTCGTCTTATCCACTCGCTTTCGGTTGGCCCGCAACTTCCCCGACCTGCCGTTTCCCCTCCGCGCTACCCCGCACACCGATGAAATCGTGAAAGAGCGCGTGCAAACAGCGTTGAGCCGAGAGTTTCCCCACTGGCGGGTGGACCCGGCCGACACCATAGCCCAGGTAGCTCGAGAGCTTCTCTTCGAAATGCACCTGATCTCCCATCATCTCAAGGAAAACCCGCAAGGGTCGCTGATCGCCTTGAGTCCGGAGGCCCGGGCGATCTTACTCGTCAACGAAGAGGACCACCTGAGGATCCAGCTGCTTCTGCCCGGGTACGGCCTGGCCCACAACTGGCGAGAACTCGTCACTATCGAGAATCGTTTGGCCCAGTGGCTGGAGTTCGCGTTCCACCCCCAGTACGGCTACCTGACGGCTTGCCTCTCCAACGTCGGCACCGGACTACGCGCTTCCGTCATGCTGCATCTGCCCGGGCTCTCCTGGACCGGCAACCTCGCCCCGACCGTCAACATGTGGCCCGACCCCGGCATCGAGTTCAGGGGCATCTTCGGAGAAGGCTCCAGCATGGACACGTCCTTCATCCAGCTCTCCAACAAAGTCACACTGGGAGCCGACGTCGGCGGGATCGTCCGCAACGTGTTGAACTCGGTGGAGCATCTGATCGGCCTCGAGCGCCGCGCCCGAGAACAGATCTTCCTCCAAAATCCCTTGAGATTGGAAGACTCGGTCTACCGCTCTCTCGGAATTCTCCGTTCGGCACGCCTCATGGCTTCTCAAGAAGCGACTGCGCATCTGAGCCTGCTGCGACTCGGCAGCTGCCTGGGTCTGTGCCGAAACCTTTCCCCGTCCAAGGTTTTAAGACTTTTAGTGGGTATACGTCCGGCTCACTTGCAGGTACAATCAGATGAACCCATGTCGATCGGTGAGCGCGATGAACGGCGCGCCGCCCACTTGAGAAGTCAAATGGAACTGCTTGTAGAAGATATCAATGATGGATGACGTTTTGCGAGAAGCCGAGCGCCTCTTTCTTCAGCAAGACTACGGAGCAGCGGTTGCCTGTATCCGTCTAGCCGAACCCACGGAAGACAAACAGTGGCAGTCGGAGCGGCGGCGTTTTCTAGCCTGGGCTTTGCTGGCCCAGGGCGAGACCAAAATCGCCTACGAACTGTTTTGGAGTTGTGCCCATCACGAGGGTGCGCGAGCCGGTATTCTCCTCCTCACCGTTTTAGCAGGACAGGTAGAGACGGCTATCGGCAACTGGCAGAAACATTGCGAAAAGCTGACCCAGCCGCCTCTGTTTCTGCCCGATGCAAGCTGGCACGCTCCTACCGTGGTCAAGCCCGCGCTCATGATCTTGGAGCGCTACCCTTTCGAGCAGCGCAGCCAGCGCTTCGGGGCAGCCTGTGTCTACCAGGCCTTGCTCCATCACACTCAGGGGAATAATCCTGAAAGCTTCCGAGAGCTCGGCAAAGTCACGGATTTTTATGCGCCGGCCCGCCTTCTGCGAGACCGCTGGATGGATGGTCTGCTCTGTCTTCCGCTGCCCAAGAGCGCCGACAAGAGTGGCAGAGCCGAACCTCTCAAGCCCGCCTCGGACCCGGAATTCGCCTCTCGCCATCCCCGAGAAGTGGTGGCCAGGGCCGCCCATATCCTGCTCTACCCGGATCTTGAAACGTTGCTCAAACAATGCACCAGAGCCCTGGAGGAGAGCCGCTACCTGGACGCCCTCGAAGTCCTTCGACGGATTCTCTTTTTGGATCCCCAACACACTCAAGGGCTGGAAACCCGCTGGCGATTATACATAAAGCTAGAAGACAACGAGGCCGCCAAGGACGACCTTTTCTATCTGATGGACCTCTACGAGAAAGAAAAGCAGATCGTGGCCTGTCAAAAAGTGGCCAAGCAGGCGGTGGAGCTTTTTCCCCAAGACGAAAGAGCGCTTCTGAAGATGTGCTTCTTGCAGGCCAGACTCGGCGCCCCAAACCATCTGGCCGCCTATGGGCGAAAGCTTCTCGAGTTGTGTCGCCAACAGGGTTTTCACGAACGGGCCAGCAGCTATCGACGATGGCTCCTGCGCCAAAACCTGACCCTGGATGACCGCTTCGAATTCGAAGTCTCCTGAGGGCCATACAAGGAATAAACTTTCGCGGTCTGTGAACCAGATCACAGACCGATCCTGCTATCGCTTCTACGATGTTGACGGGAGTTGCTCGTTCTCGGAAGTGTCGTTATCGAAAGCGAGAAACAGATGTCTGTACAAGACAACAAACTGATCAAACTATCTTATGGTGATCTTCATACTCTTTTGAGTCGTAGCCCGGTTTTAGAAGGGCCGGAGGCAGAGGCCTTCGCGACGGCACTTCAGGATGTGCCGCTCTACCAAAACGAAGCGCGACTTCAGGTGATACATTCCCGAGCGGTCCTCAGCCGCATGGAAGTCACCACCGATTTCGATGAAGCTCTCATCCTTTCCCATATCCAGGAGTCGCTCCCCAGCTTTTATCTCAGCCTCACCCTGCGACAAATTTTCGCGCGAGGTCTGGTGGTGACCTCACTCCTCAACCCGACCCACTCGGTATTGCGCCGAGCACTGGCCCGAGTCTATCAACTGCCCAGTTTCCACAACTGTCCGGTCCTGCAGTCGGCGGCCGGTGACCTGCTCCTCGAGGCCGTGCTCAACTCCGACACCTTGGAGAAAGCCAACGAATTTATCAAGCAGTTCGCCAAACTACCCGGAGTGGGCTACTCTCCGGACCTGCAAAAGACATTTGAAAAGGCCAAACGGGAAGCCAAGCGGGTCGGTCGCGACCCTATCGTCAAAGTCGACCTCAACCAAAAACTGGCCAGACCGGTGAAGATGATGGGCAAGCTCTTCGGAATGGGAGACTTCCGAATGAAAGTCGAACTCCGAGGCCTCGAGTTTTACGATGAAGCCCGAGTGCGGGTGCCCGCTTTCAATGAAAAAACGGCCCGTCGAGTGGCCGAGCAGTTTATCCGCGACTTCCTCAAGGAGCAGTCGGGAGAAGAAGCGGCCAAGAGCGCCAAAATAGTAGAGATGTATCCACCCGGTTCTCCCTGGGAGTCGGGACGGCATCCGGTCTTGAAGATCAAGTAGTCTCCCCTTTATCCTCTCTCGTGGGTGCGTGCTCGTCACGCACCTTTTTTTCTTTCACCACGGACAATGAAAAATCGCGCGAAACTTTGACGACTCACTTTAGTTCCTATTGACCAAGGGGGAAACGGGCCTCAAGAACGAAAGGCAGCACCGTTAGGCAAGCAAAAGGTTATCGTGACAAAGTCATGAGGCCACAGAAAGGATAAAGACACAGCCCATGTGGGAACCATTTACCGAGCGCGCGCGTCGGTCCATCGTGCTGGCCCAAGAAGAAGCTCAACGTTTGGGTAACAACTATATCGGCACGGAGCACCTACTCCTTGGTATCATTTCCGAGGGGGAAAGCGTCGCCGCGAAAGTCCTAGAAAATCTCGACGTGAACCTGCAGAAGGTCCGGTCCGAGGTGGAAGCCATCGTAGGGAAAGGTAGCCAAACCACCCAGCAAGAGATGGTGTTCACGCCTCGCGCCAAACGTGTGATCGAACTGGCCTTTGAAGAAGCGAGAGCCCTGGCTCATAACTACATTGGAACCGAGCATCTCCTGCTGGGACTAGTGAGGGAAGGAGAGGGTGTGGCGGCACGAGTGCTGTCCAACCTCGGTGTCGACCCGGCCAAGATCCGGTCGGAGATCACCAAGCTCCTGGGTGTCGAAACTTCGGTCACCCCGCAAAAAGAGCGCACCAAGACCCCCACTCTGGATTCTTACGGTCGCGACCTGACGGTGCTTGCCGAAGAGAAGAAGCTTGACCCGGTTATCGGCCGTGCTGTCGAAATCGAACGGGTCATCCAGATCCTCAGTCGCCGTACCAAGAACAACCCGGCCCTCATCGGAGAGCCCGGTGTCGGTAAGACGGCTATCGTGGAAGGCTTGGCCCAAAAGATTATTTCCGGTGAAGTGCCCGATCTTCTGCGCGACAAGCGCGTGATCGCTTTGGACCTGGCCGGACTGGTGGCCGGTACCAAATATCGGGGTGAGTTCGAGGAACGCTTGAAGCGAGTGATGGAAGAGATTCGCGCCGCCGCCGGTGAGATCGTCCTCTTCGTAGACGAGCTTCACACCATCGTCGGAGCCGGTGCCGCCGAAGGCGCCATCGACGCCTCCAATATACTAAAACCCGCGCTCGCCCGTGGCGAGCTACAGTGTATCGGTGCTACCACCCTGGACGAGTATCGGAAGTACATCGAGAAAGACTCGGCTCTGGAGCGACGCTTCCAGCCGATTCAAGTCGGTGAACCTTCTTTGGAAGAAGCCATCGAGATCTTGAAGGGTCTGAGAGATCGCTATGAGGCTCACCACAAGGTGCAGATCACGGACAGCGCTCTGGAAGCCTCCGTCCGACTCGCCGACCGCTACATCTCGGAACGTTTTCTGCCCGACAAAGCGATCGACGTGATGGACGAAGCAGCTTCCCGCGTGCGACTACAAGCCACTCTTCCGCCGCCTGAGTTGCGCGACGTGGAGACCGAGCTTCGCAAGATTCGCAACGAGAAAGAAGCGGTCATCAAGGCTCAAGAGTACGAGAAAGCCGCCAAGCTTCGAGAGCGCGAAGAAGAGATTAAAAAGAAACAGGAGACCCTGGAGAAGGAGTGGGTAGAGAAGAAGTCTTCTCAGCGCAACTCCGGTACCAAGGTTACCGAAGAAGACATCGCTCACATCATTTCCACCTGGACGAAGATCCCGCTGGAAAAGCTGGCCGAGCAAGAACAACAGAAGCTCTTGAACATGGAAGCCACCATGCAAGAGCGTGTGATCGGCCAGGAAGAGCCGATCAAGGTTCTGACCAAAGCTATTCGACGTGCTCGTGCGGGTCTCAAGGATCCCAAGCGTCCTATCGGTAGCTTCCTGTTCCTTGGACCGACCGGTGTCGGTAAGACCGAACTGGCGAGAACGCTGGCCGAGTTCCTCTTCGATGACGAAGACAATATGGTCCGTATCGATATGTCCGAGTACATGTCGAAGTTCGACGTCTCTCGCCTGGTCGGTGCCCCTCCCGGATACGTGGGATACGAAGAAGGCGGGCAGCTGACCGAGTCGGTTCGCCGCAAGCCCTACTCCGTCGTTCTGCTGGACGAAATCGAAAAGGCTCACCCCGACGTTTTCAACATGCTCTTGCAGGTGCTGGAAGACGGTCGACTGACCGACTCTCAGGGCCGCACCGTGGACTTTAAGAACGCGGTCTTGATCATGACCTCCAACATCGGACTGAGCCAACTCTCCACCGGGAAAGACATCGGTTTCCGTCAGAATAAGAGCGAGGACGTTCCCAAAGAGAAGAAATACGAGGCCATGAAGAAGAAGGTGCTCGAAGAAGTCAAGAAAGTCTTCAAGCCCGAATTCATCAACCGTCTGGATGAAACCATCGTCTTCCAAACTTTGGAAATGGACGAGATGAAACAGATCGTCCACCTGATGATCAACCGCACCATGCGCGAGGTCGAAGGCCAGGGCTACAAGATGAACACCACCGACGAAGCCAAGGAAAAGATCGCCGAAGAAGGTTTCGACCCTCAGTACGGCGCTCGTCCCCTGCGTCGGGCCATCCAGAAGATGATCGAAGACCCGCTGGCCGAGGAGTTCATCCGCAACAACCCCGAGCCCGGTTCCGTGATCAACATCGCTTGGGACAAGGACAAGGGAGAGAAGGGCGAGCTCACCTTCGACATCACTCCGCCGGAAAAGACGGAAGTGAAAAAAGAAGAAGAGAAAGCTGAAGTGGCTGCTCCCAAAGCCAAGGCCGAAGACAAGAAGAAGGAGGAGAAAGTCGAAAGCTCCGAGTCTTAGACTTTCCCCAAACCTTTCCTTGAAAAGATGGAGGTATCCCGAAAGGGTCCTCCGTCTTTTTTCAACTTACAGCGAAACTCACTGACCACTAAAAGCGGGAAAAAGGAGGCCCGCTCCTGTACGGAAAAATTGAAAATATGACCAACGAGTTCAACACAGACTACACTCCGGCAACGGAAGAATCCAAATACGAGCAACCTTATCAATACCCGTTGCAAAAAGAGTTTGAAGAGCCGGACTGGACCAGAATACCGGGCTTCAAAAACGCTACCCGATGGGAGTGGCGCGATGCCACCTGGCAACGCAAGAACACCGTCAAAAACCTGAGACAGCTCAAGGATGTTCTGGGTCCGCTGATGCCCGACGATCTGGCCGAGTCGATTCAGAAAGACATGGAAGAGCGGGCTACCATGAGCATGCTGTTGCCTCCCCAGATGATCAACACCATGAACACCGACGATCTCTGGACCGACCCCGTTCGGATCTACATGCTGCCCGCTTTCGCCGACCGGCGTACGGATTTCCCGAACCACCCGCACGCTTCCCGTGACTCCCTCCACGAAGCGGAGATGTGGGCGGTCGAAGGCTTGACTCACCGCTATCCTACAAAAGTGCTGGCCGAGCTCCTCACCACCTGCCCCCAGTACTGCGGACACTGCACTCGCATGGACCTGGTTGGGAAAGACACTCCCCAGGTTAAGAAGCTGAAGTTCGAGATCAAACAGACCGATCGTCACGAGTTGATGATCGAGTATATTCGACAGAACAAAAACATCCGCGACGTGGTCGTCTCCGGCGGGGACATCGCCAACCTGCCCCCCGAATCGCTCGAAGCTTTCATCACCCAGCTAATCAAGATCCCCAACGTCAAAGACATCAGGCTGGCGTCCAAGGGTTTGATGGGTTTACCTCAGCACTTCTTACAAGACAAGATGTTAAAAGCCATGGAGCGACTGGCTCTGATCGCTCGCCAAAACGACGTCGACCTGGCCCTACATACCCACGTCAATCACGCCAATCAGCTCACTCCGCTGGTCGCGAAGGCTGCCTACGAGCTACTCGCCATGGGCTTTCGGGACGTGCGCAATCAGGGGGTTTTGCTGCGAGGAGTCAACTCCACCAACAAAGATCTGCTGGATCTTTGCTTCACCTTGCTAGATAAAGCGCACATCATGCCGTACTACTTCTATATGTGCGACATGATTCCAAACTCCGAGCATTGGCGACTGTCGGTGCACGAAGCTCAGAAACTGCAGCACGACATTATGGGATACCTGCCGGGATACGCCACACCGAGACTGCTGTGTGACGTCCCGTTCGTGGGCAAGCGCTGGGTCCATCAGGTGGCTGAATACGATCTCGAGAAAGGCATCAGCTACTGGACCAAAAACTACCGGACCTCGATCGAACTCAACGATCCGCAAGCCTTGGAGACCCGTTATCCCTATTACGATCCTCTTTACACCCTGCCGGAAAGCGGGCAGCAGTGGTGGCAAAAAGAAGGCATCGAGAAGGCTAAGGTGACCATGGTATCATGAAAGAATTCGAACTCTCCCTGGACCAACTGAACGACATCACCGCCACCCTGCGCGAGCGAATCACGGAAGGGTTGGCAGAGGACGGCAAGGAGCTGAAGTGCCTGGCCACTTACCTGGGAGTACCCCAGGGCGATCAGTCCGGCCAAGCGCTGGTGATCGACACCGGCGGCACCAACATGCGAGCAGCCCTGGTGACCTTGCAGCCCAGAAACGGACAGATCAACTCCGGGCCCATCTCCGCCAAAGTAAGAGGGGGTCGCCACGGGCAACCGGTAGAGGGTTCCGATTTCTTCAAAGAGCAGGCCGAACTGACACAGAGCCTGGAGTTGCCGGACGAGACTCTGCCTCTCGGCTACTGCTTCAGCTACCCCGCGGCTTGCCAACCGGACGGCGACGCCGTCCTCCTGAGTTGGACCAAAGGTATCAACATCACCGGCGTGATCGGGAAGCCGGTCGGACAGCCGTTGATGAAAGCGCTGGCCGATGAAGGCGTCCCTACCGAGGGTTTAAGCGTGCTGAACGACACGGTGGCGTCGTTGCTCGGAGGCGCCCATCTCTACGCCGACCCTCGCTTCGGCAACAACTATATCGGACTGATTCTCGGTACCGGGACCAATATGGCCGGCGTCTTTAGCTCGAACCAACTGAGAAAAGTGGAGTCTGACTACCCGATGGTCGTCAATCTCGAATCAGGGAATTTCCACCCGCCTCATTTGAGCGAGTATGACGATGTAGTCGACCGCGAGAGCACCTATCCCGGCACTCAGCGCCTGGAAAAGGCTATCTCCGGACACTATTTACCTTACCTTTTCAATCAGGTCAGACCGGGCGTATTCGACCCTGCCGAAGGGACCGGCGTGCTGGTCAAGATGCGAGACAATAAGCAAGAGCACGGCGAGATCGCCGCAGCCATTCTGAAGCGTTCCGCCAGACTGGCAGCAGCCGGGATCGCCGCCTTGGCAAGCTTTTACCCCGCCGACCGAGACACCGCGGTCTTGGGTGAAGGGAGCTTGCTGTGGGGAGACCCTCAGTACGCGCCTTGCATGGAACAGACTCTCAAAGAGCTTCTCCCCGACCGCAACATTGAGTTGGTTCGCCAGCGGGACAACGTGAACTTGTTGGGCGCAGCTTCGGCCGCCATCAGCCAGCGGAAGGTTCAACTTTCCAGGTAAGATTCAGGACCCGCGTTGCTCTCGAGCCTCTTCGTAGGTGCCGGGCACTCGGTTCTTGGAACGCTTCTTTTTCCGGCTCTGGGCATACTGCTTCTCCGAGTCGGGCCGGCCAGGCATTGGCTCGGGACCCTCTTCAGAACAAGCCATCACGATCTGAAACCTTTCCAATTCGAAGCCCAGACGGAGCGCTTGGAGATAAGTACGGTCGTTGTGCGCGCTCACTTCTCCGATCATAAACTGGAGGCCGGCCCGAGCCGTGCGCCTGGCTGCTTCTCTGACCAACTCCCTGACCGCGGAGGTACCCCAATGCTTGGGATGAACGGCCAGATCGTAGATGAGACTCTGGCGTTCGCCGGTCGACTCCTCGATGCAAAACAGCTCCAAGATCAAGTAGCCCATCGGCTTGTCGGTCTCTTCATTGAACGCGACCAGGATAGTTGTTTCCTCGTTCGGCTCGATTTTAGAGATGCTGTCTCGGACTCTAGCCTTAATGGCGGCGTTGGTGATACTTCGCCCGTACGGCACTCCGTGCAACGCCGACTCCACGGCCAGCTTTTTCACAAACCTCATATCGCGTTGGGTCGCGTCTCGGACTTTGATCGTCACAGCTTGCTTGCATCCAATATCGTCTTGATGGCATATCGCCCGGTCACATCGGCATCCTTGAGTTCACGCCGTACCGAACCAGCCAAAGCCTGTTGACCCAACTGGTCGTAAAGCCTTGCCGCGTCCAGCATCATCTGCAACGAAGAGACGCGACCCTCGGCCAACTTCAGCGCTTTTCGCATGGCCTTGGCAGCCTTTTTAAGGTCTCCGAACTGCTTCAGGCAGTTGGCCCGCAAAAAGTGCAGTTCGGCCGACTCGGGCTCGATCTTCAGCGCCTCATCCACCAATTTTAGGGCAGCGTTTCCTTCCCCCAACTCGAGACAGGCGTTGGCCTTCAGTATCAGCACCCGGCTTCGTTCCAACTCTCGCAACTCGTGCTCTTCCAATAACTTTGTCAGACTTCGTTTAGCTTCCAGCGCGTCGTTATCACCGAGGCTTAGATAGGTGCGAAGATAGAGCGACTCGGCGGTCTCCTCGTCCAGGTCCTCCATCAACTCAAGACCGGCTTCGTGTTCTTTCTTGACAAGTTTTCGAGCGACCGCGTTCTGAAACCGGGGAGTGTATTCCGGGTCCAAAGCAACCGCCTCTTCGACTCTCCCCAGTCTGAGCAACAGGGAAGGCTTCAGCCATTCGGGAGCCTCCTCTAAGAACGACTCCCAGCCCTCCTCATCGCTCTTCCGGTCTAGCTCGAGAAGTCGCTCGGTCTCGCTCTTCCAGGCCTCAGGGTCGCCGCTAAAGACGTCGAGAGTCACGCGCCCGAGAAACCTCTCCTTGAGAGGTGTGTATCCTCCGTCCACCGAGTAGGCCACCGTCACCGCGACCGGGTTCAAAGGCCCTAGTGCTTCATAGAGCTGGTGGGGCGTCTGCCAGATCGCGTCGTCAGTGTTTCGAATAAAATAGTCGACATCGATATCGAGTGCCACCCTAGCGTCTTCCGACAGCTTGGGAAGTTTGTCGGCAGTGCATACAACAAATCGGCAACCTTCCAGGGTTCCCACCACAGCCCCCTCCTCGCTCACCAGACCGCCATACTCAGCCAGCCTCAAATCGAGCCAGTTCTGGACCTCCTGACGCACTCCGTCGACAAAGGTTTCACCGCCGATGATGTGAGCCGGCAAGACCCAGATCAGCTCTTTTATCGTGCCGTCCTTAAGCGCGGGGAAGAGGTAGTTGCCGCAGTGGAAGCCACCCCAGGGAAGCCTCGGGTTACCTCGAAATCGTTCCAGCTCTTCCCGAGTTTTGGACTGAGCTATACCTTCCAGACTCTCTTTGTTAAAGCCCACGCTCATAACGTCTAAATGAGCGTCAATATGAACGCAGGTCAGGCCTTGGAGGCCGGCCTCGCGCCAGGTGCAGAAAGACTCGTAGTGATCATCGAACATCGCTGAAATCATGTCCGATGACACTTCTCAAATGAGAACGATTGGCCTCTTAAGACATGTCCAGGTGATCTTCCAAGAATTCCACGAATGCCCGGACCGCGGGGGAGAGATGACGAGAGCTGGGATAGACCACCCACAAGCCACCGCCGGGCGAGATGTAATCGGGAAGAATTTCCTCTACCCCGGACAGGTCGAAACCGGCTCCGGTCACAGGTAGCCGAGCCACTCCCATCCCTAGTCTGGCTGCCTTGAGGAGGGTCTGAACATTGGTACTGGCTAGCTTTCCTTGTACCGGCACCTCTACCACTCCACGCGGCGTGTCGAAGACCCAGGTATCGGGGCACTTTAGACCCAGGACCAGACATTCGTGACTCTTCAGATCGGTGGGCGACTTCGGATAGCCCGCATTCTCCAGGTAGCTCTTGCTAGCCAGCAGCTTGTAGGAAGAGTCCATCAGTTTGTGGCCCGTGAGCGAAGGATCCGGTGGTCGCCCCCCGCGAATCGCCAGGTCGAACCCCTCTTCCACGAGATTGACCAGCCGGTCGGTCACTTCGAGGGCCAGTCTTACCTCCGGATAGGTCTCCAAAAACCTCACGAAAAGATCCCGCCCCGTCTCCAAGAAACTCACCGGAACCGTCACTTTAAGGGGACCCTTTGGCACATCGGCAAGTCCCGTGATGGTCGCTTCAGCTTCTTCCAGCTCGGCCATCATGCGAGAAGTTCGATCGTAGTAGAGACGCCCCGCCGAAGTCAGCGTGAGAGACCGGGTGGTTCGATGAAGAAGCCGAACCCCCAGACGCTCCTCCAGCCGAGAGACTTTGCGACTCACACTGGACTTGGGAAGATAAAGAGCCTTGCCTGCTGAAGTGAAGCTTCCTGATTCAACGACTTTGACAAAGATTTGGATGTCGTTCAGATCGGCTTCTGTTGCTATCACAACAACATTATGTCCAAAAAGATCCATCTAGTCAATCTTAAGCAACGCGACTATAATGCGGTCACGGAGGTAATCATACATGTCTCAACTTCATATCGTAGCCTTTGCAGGCAGCACTCGTAAGGATTCTTACAACAAAGTTCTCGTGCGGTTGGCCGCGGAAATGGCGGAAGAAGCCGGGGCCCGGGTCACCCTACTGGATCTGGCCGACTTCCCCGCTCCTCTTTATGACGGCGACCTCGAGTCGGATTCCGGTTTGCCGGAGAAGGCCGCGGAATTCAAGAAACTCCTGGCTCAGGCCGACGCCTTTCTGATCGCCTCACCCGAGTACAACTCTTCGATATCGGCCGTCCTCAAGAACTCGATCGACTGGGCCTCGCGCCCGGGCGCGGTGGAAGGCTCCGTCTTCGACGGGAAAACGGCGCTCCTCATCAGTGCTTCCCCCGGAGCGCTCGGTGGGCTTCGTGGACTCAACCACCTGAAAGACGTACTCACGAATCTGGGAGTCTTCATCAACAACAAGCAACAGGCTTTCCCGAAAGCACATGAGGTGTTTGACCAAAACGGCCGTTTCAAAGACCAAGAAACGGCCGGACGACTTTCCGCTTTGGTCAGCGATTTTGTCGCTCACGCCACGAAAGTGAGGGGCTAAGCGCCCGAGCGGAAACTAGGCTAGCACAGAAGAGATGGCCGAGGCGAGTTCTTCGATGCGAGCCAGGTGGTCTTCAGAAAACTGGCTGCCAATTCTGGTGTCGAAATAGATGATACCCATGTCTTCGTCGTTAGGGCCGAGCAACGGAGCGCAGAGTGCGGCGCGCACACCGTGCGCCTTCATACTGGCCATGGCATCTCCCTGCAGTTGGCCCGGTGATTGAAAGCTTACCAGACCGCTTCGGCTCGTCATCACCTCACCAACCACGTGACGGCTAAAGGGAAACTTGAGGTTGAGCTCTTCGTCGCCGTCGTAGATCATCGCCTCGTGGCCGGTGTGGGTGATCATCAAACAGCCCCGTTCGGCGTTGAGATAACGGCGGGCCGCAGACAGACAGAACTTGAGGCGAGCGTCGATCGCCATCGATTCATCCTTGAGAACTTCCGTTAGTTCACTCACATCCACTGGTTAGGTTTTGGAAACGCACCGCGTTACCCTGCACTTCGATATCTTCCGGCAAGAACAAATATTGGGGCGTCTTGCGGGAGTCGGCAACTCGCTCGGAAAAAGGCGCTTCATGACGAGAGATCTCTGGCTGCAAAGCTTGAACAACAAGCCTCTCCTTGAAAACGTGGTCACCGGTGAGCAACTCCAGGTGGCACCCGAGCAGCTCCTCGACACGCTCAAGCTCTACCGTCCCCTCCCTATGCCATCGACGACTCCGCTGTTGCGTGCCGTCGACCGTGTGCTTCGCGAGTGGTCGCTCGAAGGCGGCTCTTCGCCCTTAGAGAGACTGACCGATTGTCAGCAGCACTGCTTCGATAAGGCGGTGCTCGAGGGCGACCTCGGACGAGACCTGAGAGGGGTGTTCCAAACCGCGCTCGCGTTCCTAGAGGAGCCGTCGGACCGCAGCTTTGCTTTCAATCAGGAGTTTCTTCAGGCGATTTGGCTCAGACCGACGCTGGAATTCCAGTTTGGACAGCTTCCGTGCATGCCGGAAAGTACCCAGCGCCGCATCGAGCTTGCCAGGCCCTATCTCCAACCGCAAAGCCGAGCCCTCATCCTGGGAGACGACGATCTGATGGGGTTGTGTTGGGGACAAACCTTCGAACAACCCTGCGACATCTTCGAGTTGGACCAGAGAATTCTGGACTTCTATGCCGATTCACCGGTGAGTAGCCTGGAATTCCATCAGCGTGACCTCACCCAGGGGCTGCCCGAAGCTTATCACGGGAGATACGATTTCATCTTTACCGACCCTATGTACGGCCAAGACGGGATGGACATGTTTTTGACCTGCTGCTCTCAAGGACTGTCTTCCTCCGCTCAAGCTCGCCTTTTCTTAAGCACTCGCCCCGATCTCATCGAAGCCGGTGACCAACTCGAGGAAAGGTTGCGTTCCGTGGGTTTGCGCATCCAGTCCCGCCACCGCAACTTTTCGCGCTATAGACTTCCCGACCGAACCCGACGCATGGCGCTTGACGCTTTGCGCCCAACCGGCCTCCCCCGCTATCTCCTCAGAGGCCTCTTGAAGGTGCCCTACTACTACTCCGATTTGTTAGAGGTTGTGCGAATATGAAATATCACCTGACACCCGATATCTGGCTCCAAGTAAGAGAGGACCGCACTCTTGTTTCCAACGTTCGAACCGGGCGGCGAGCGCTGCTGTCCCCTCAGGAGCTCGAACAGTTGGAACTCTTTACCAGTGATGAACCTTCGCACGAGGAGAGCGAGAGTCTTCAGCGATTTCTGGATGCCGACCTGGTGCAGGGTGAAGCTCGCCCGGAGTGCCCGCGACTGGAGCCTCTCCTCAACGCACTGGACCGACATCTGCTGAGAGAACAAGGCTACCGAAAGAGTCGTATCGAGGAGCTTTTCCCCGAAGGACCGGCCAAACTGCATCAGGTCCGCACCTATCTCTCGGAAAATGTCGTCAACGACTCCTATTTGCCCCACGTCCTGCAGCGCGACCTCAACGCCCTCTTGGACCACGTGGCGACATTCTTGCAAGAAGAACAGAGCGAGCCCCATCCCGATTTCAGGTTTCGGCGAGGCTTCGTGAGCCTGACCGGAGGCCGGCCTCTCCCTCGAGGCGACTACGAGCAGCAGCCCTGTATGCCCATCACCACGCAGCGCCGAGTCGAGTTGGCGCGCGAAAGAGTAGATCCGCAGTCGAGAGCTCTCATTCTGGGCGACGACGACCTTCTCAGTCTCTATTGGAGCCTGCGGATGAAGCAGGAGTGCGATGTCTTCGAACTCGACCAGGAACTGATCGATTTTCTGACTCCCCGCCTGGCGCCCCACCTTAGCTTGAAGACGCGAGATCTCACTCTCGGCTTGCCCCGGGAGTTTCACGGTCTCTACGATCTCGTCTTCACCGACCCCATGTACGAGGAGTCAGGAATGGATCTCTTCATGCGCTGCTGTGGCGACGCCCTTTCCGATTCACCCGAGGCGCGGGTCCTTTTCACCACTCGCCCTGACATGATCGACGCCGGCGACCGCTTCGAAGAGAGGCTGTCGGAAGCCGGATTGGGGATCGAGCAGCGAGTGGAAGACTTTTCCCGCTACCGCCTGCCGAATTTCTATCGCCGCAAACTCATCCAAGGCTTCGGTGCCCATGGAATCTCACCGCAGTTGGTGCAGGGTCTCACCCAGATCCCCTATCTGTACGCCGACCTCTTCATCCTGAAAAAGATGTAGAAAACTACCCGATACCGTCGCCGTAAGTGTCCGGACCGGGAGTGGGACTCTCCGAAACCTCGGGTTCCACCGGAGCGGCCGCCTGCTGTGGTGCTTGCCGTGCCGCCGCTTCCTCTTCTCGCTCTTTGTCTTCGATTTCGGCCAGGGTCTTCTCGGCCATCTCTCCCAGTTTATGAACCTTATGAATTTTCTGAGAGGCCACGAAGATCAGCTGAATGCCTGTCTCCAAGGTGGGGCGATGGCGTGATTCGATATATTGCTCGAAGTACTCGAGCCCTTCCAGCCACTCGTCCATCCCTTCCTCGAGAAGATGCTTGGTCTCCATAAACATCTCTTGACTGTCCCGAAAGGTTTGGAGCTGCTCGGGAGTCATCATCTCTTCTTGTTTCTCGGTAATTTCGCGAGCCGTCAAAGCAGCCACGCCGTCCTCACTGGCCTCCACGGTTCGACGCGACTTGTCGATCTCTTTGCGGAACGAGTCCTCGTCGATTTGATCCTCGTAGAAGTTGTAGGCGGCTTCGAAAAGACGGTAGGTGTTGATACCCATGTGGTAATCGTCTTCCTCTTCGCCCTCAAGTCCGCTGCGCTCTTCCAACTCAAAGGTGGACTGGCTAAACATGGTGGGGTCGACCATCTGGGGCAACATTCCGGCACAAGATTCGCAGGTTCGATTGGTGGGCGGATTGGCGTGACCGCACAGGACACACACCAGCTTGCCTTCCCGCTCGGCGGCTTCGATAAAGACCTGGGAGCTGGCTTCGAGGCGGTCGACCACATCTGCAAAATCCTCGAGAATCGAACGAACGGTCTCTTCCGAGAAATCTTCCAAAACCTCGTCGAAACGGTCCATCATCTCGTCGTGCTGGTCGATGATCTCCCTTGTTTTCGGCAACTCCTCAAGAATGACCAGAGAGTTTGTTTTCCCTTCCACGGCCAGATCGAACTGATCCTCGATCTGTTCGGTGTAGGTGCGATACCAGTGCAGAGCGTCTCGCAACTGGTCGAGAGTGTAAATCTCTTTGAGAACGCCTTCTGCCGTATTGATCAAGACGTTGGCCGCGGGCATGTTGGTAGGTTTGAGGCTGGTATGCTCGATGAAGATCTTCTCGTCCGCGCTGGTCTTGGCTTCCAAGGCCAGTTGCAAGGGACGGACTGCCTCGTCGATGTCGTTCACGTGCCGCACCGGCTCCAGCTCTTTGAGAGCACGGATGAGGTCTTCGAACGCCTTCCGCTTGGCTTGGTAGCCCTCGGTATCGGTCTTGTCACTCTCGTCGATCTCTTTGATCGCCTTCTCGTGATATTCAACCCCGGACTTCACGATATCTTTGAGCACCTGAGGGTCCCCGGTCCCTTCGGCGAGTTGCTTGAGTGTGATGAGAATATTGTTCATCAGCGGATACGGAGAAGGCCCGTAGTCCAGGTAGACGGCGCCGTATCGATCCATCGCCTCCAACAGAGGGCCGATGGCGTCGGCCAGCATCTGATTACCTTCTAAGAGCGCCTCGGCGCGGCCGGTCTCGAAAAACTCCGCCTGCTTCAGAAGTCCATGCTCGTAGGCTTCCATCTGGTCCAAGACGTCGTCTAGAAACTCACCGCATTCGATCAAGAAACCCTCTCCCCGATCGCGTGCGCGCTCTTCCATGATCTGACGATTCATTCCGGAATGCTCTATTCGCTGGGCCAGAAGAGCCTGAAACGAGTCCGGCGCCAATTCGCCGTTGGCCACCTGAGTAGCCATTTCAATCAGATGGTTGGTCGGTTTGGATGGGGTGGGCTGGTTGCTCATGGGAGCTTGTTCTGGAAAAGAAGAAAGGTTCATCCCTCAATTTGAAATTTTGGGATGAACCTTTTCTCAGGTTAACTTGTGGTGGGGCTTAGGCCCGTGACACGCGGCTTGAGCTTAGTACATGCCCATTCCGCCGCCGCCCATCATGCCCATCATCGGAAGCATTCCGACGCCCATGTTGAGAACACTCATTCCCATCATCATGTTCATCGAAGCGTTGGGACCGGTGGTGAAGCCCTGCATCGAGGCGCTCAAGCTGCTTCCCCAACCGCGAACGGTATTGAGACCTGCGCTGAACATTCCACGCATGGCCGTTCCCTGACCGAATACTCCACTGAACATACCGCCGATACGAGTACCCAGACCGCCGAGTGCGCCGCCCATTCCGCCGAAGAGACTTCCGGCTTTAGCAGCCAGGCCGCCGAACAGGCCGCCCGCTCCGCCGAACTTGCCGAGCAGCCCTGTCAGAGCTCCACCGACGCCCGGAAGCAAGAAAGGTGCGGCAAGTCCCGCAATCGGCAGGGCGAACTTAGCGACCTTACCGACCAGGCTCAGTCCGCCCTTGACGATGCCACCGACCACTCTGCCGACGCCACCTACGACTCTGCGGACTACTCCTGTTATGCCTCTAACTACTCTTCCCATCTGTTATGCCTCCGAATTGAATTCTTATGGTCCTAACATACCGCAGGCTTCAAGATCGTCAACCCCTGACCTGAGGAAGTTTACAAATTCTTAACATGTTTCGATATTTGGACCAATTCCGGGAGAGGCCAGACCACTCCATTCTCAGAAGAGTTGCGGTATGGCGGGCCGTCTCTCCAACTATCACGCGGGGTTGTTCCGTTGGCACTGCCTCCATTTTTTTGACTTCGAAAGCGCTCTCAGCAAAGAGGAGCACAAGTATCTGCGCAAGTGCTGGAGTCTCTGCCAGAGCTACCAGGAGATATCCGAAGGCGGCTATCGTCACTTCAGTTATTACACCTACAGTCACCGGATCCAAGGAACCTCGGTCAACTCCAGCCGCCTCGCTTACGGCTCGGTCAGCCACCCTACCCCCGCCTTTCGCGCGGCTGATCGAGTGCTCAAACATCGGGGAATAGAGCTTCCCGATTCCCTGACGCGCCGGACCAAGTTTTACGGTTTGGGTTGGGATATTGAGAAAGAGCAGTTCAAGGTCTATTTTCGCGCCCTGAGTTGGCCTTCACTCGACCGCAGCTTTCTAGAGCTGGCCGGCGAACAGGACCCCGGACGACATCGAGAAGAAGCGCTGCTCTCCGTGACCTTCTCGGGAACCGAACTGGTGGAGAAAAAGCTCTACCTATATCCTCTCGAACATCTTCTTCCCGACGGCGTGCAAGGCTTCGCCCGGATGTTCACCGACCGCCGAGGTGAGGTCAGCCAGGAAGATCTCGACCCAAAGAAGGTCGGCGCCCACGAATACAACGAGACTGGACGCAAGATCATCGAGGCTTACGAAGAGATCGGAGAAACGCTCGATACGGTGGCGTACCGAAATTCCGAAGAATTCACTCTCTATTTTCCTTAGGTCGACCCTTAGGAAAGGGCGCGCTTCAACTCTTCGAGCTGGTCCGGCGTTCCCAATATGAGAAGAATATCGTTGGCCATCACCTTCGTATCGGCCGGTGGGTTGTGAAGAATAGAGTGGTCGTGCCGAATGATAGAAAGGATGACGGCTCCGTAGGTCTTTCGGAAGCTGCATTCCACCAGTGTCTGGCCCACCAAAGAACAGTCGGGAGAAACCGGGCACTCCCCCAGATTAAGATCGTAGTTCGACTCTTCCAGAGCCAGGTCCAACAACTCGGTCACTCGGGGCTGGGTCAGGGCACGAGTCATCCTCCGACCCAAGAGCGAAAAGGGCGAGTAGATGTGATTGGCACCCGCGCGCTTAAAGTTTTTGATATTGCGCTCTTCCGAGACACGAGCCGAAATGATCAGCGAGGGAGAGAGTGCGCGAGCCGTCATGATCAGGAGAACATTATTAGCATCGGAGTCCACGCAACTCATCAGACCTTTGGCCCGCTCGATGCCGGCGAGCTCTAGAATCCGGTCGTCGGTCGCGTCGCCTTGAAGAACACTCCAGCCCCGCTCCTGGGCATCACGGACTTCTTCGTCGTGCTGCTCCAGCACCACGAACGGAACCTTCTCCGCCACCAACTCCTCGCAGACGGCCTTCCCCACCCGGCCGAGTCCGCAAACAATATAGTGATCTTTGATTTTCTCTAGTCGCTTCAATGTTGCCCTCTGGTGAAAGAAATGCTTGGTGGCGTCGTCCATCAACACCTCCGTGGTGGTCTTAATGCTGTAGGCCAGCACGCCCGCGCCGCCAAGGATCAGAACGATGGTGAAGAACTTGGCGTTGTCGTCTAAGAAGCCCACCTCCCTGAACCCCACCGTGCTCAGGGTGATCACCGTCATGTAGAGGGAATCCAGCCAACCCAGCCCGGCGGTCACGCGATACCCCAGCACACCGAAGCATACTACCAGCAAGGCGAAAAACGCCATTCGGCGCAGCTGAGATAGGGGATTGACGACCACACTGGCCGGTTCTACTCGGTCCGGTCAGTCCCTTTGCGAGGCCGTGTGAGAGACAACCCTGGCACGGGTCGGCCGGGTGCCGCGACCTGAATTTCAGAGTTCCATATTACCGTGAAGGAACCGCCCGAACACGAGGGGGTCCTTGATAAGGTCGATACAGAACACGGTTAGTACGATCAGGCAAGCTATCCCGGTACAGGAAGCCGCCCTGGCTGCGGCGGCGGACACCCCGCCCTCTCGATCCAGTTGCAGGCTAGCCATTGAAGCCAGCATCGCCGCTCCGAAACATAAAGGTGCCGAGAAGAGCTGAACTCTGACAATCCGCACGGTGACCAGGAAATCGTGGAAATGGGGCGCCGTGGACAAAAGCAGGGCGGCAGCGGAAAAAACCGGCATCAAACCGGCTCCCAACGCCGAACTCGCCGGCACCAACCAAATTTCAGCAGCTTTACCGCCCAAGAGACGACCACCCAACATCAAGCCCAATCTGGCCAATACAGGAGTCAGTAGAAAAGAGGCCGCTATGAGAAGAATCTGTACGCCGATCGAATCCATTGACTCCTATAGTCGCCCGATAACACGAGTTCTTCCAGACCGGCAATAGAAAAAGCCCCGCGTTAACGGGGCTTTTTGGCGGACGGGTACCCGCGAAGCGGGTGAGGGATTCGCAAGCGAGCGCAGCGAGTGCTCCGGAGGGCCGAAGGCCTGAGGACACCCGCGGTGACGTCACTCGAGCCGCAATAGAAAAAGCCCCGCGTTAACGGGGCTTTTTGGCGGAGAGTGAGGGATTCGAACCCCCGGTGACATCACTGCCACAATAGTTTTCAAGACTACCGCCTTAAACCGCTCGGCCAACTCTCCATCAGCTGAGCACCATGAGGTCCTCGTGTCTATTGAATTTTACCCTCCGGACCCGGCTTCCTTCTCCGGACCCGCGCCTCTTCGACGACGGGCCTCAGACCAGGCTGCCCGGCCCTTTTCCTTTAAGGGACCTTGGAGGGTCATCTGTACGACCTCGGGCGGCAACTCTTGAGAGTCCAACGACCGTTCGAGTTCGACACTGGCTTGCACATCGTCGCCTTCTTCCAAGAAAAGCAACCCGTTCAAGTAGTGCCCTAATGCTTCAACCATTTCGTCATCCGGATTGGCGAGAGCCGCTTGCACTTCGCGTCTGGCTTCGTCGTGCTCGCCCAAGCGAATCAAAGCACAGGCCCGATAGGCGCGCAGCAGCGGGGCATCCGGCTCCAAGCGGACAGCCAGGTCTAGGTTGGCCAACGCCGCCAGATCTTCGTGCAGCAAGAGCTGGACCCAGGCGACTTGCTCCAACATCTCCGGATTGCGTGGCTGCAAGGCCAGCGCTTCTTCAAAAAGTACCAGCGCCTCGGAGTACTGCTCTCGTTGATAGTAAAGCCAGCCAAGCCCCGAATAAGCTTCGTGTAAAGTGGGGTCCAACCTCACTGCTTTGTTGTAGTTTGCCTCGGACAACGGGAGCAGTCCGAGATTCTCGGCAGTCCAGCCTAGCTGAAACGCGATCATCGCCGAATTCGGATCGCTATCTTGCGCCCGCTGCAGGATCTGGTGGGCGCCTTCCCAGTCTTCATTGGCCATCCGCAATGAGGCTTTCAGCTCCAACAGAGCCGTATCAGCCCCGTTACGCAGCTCCAACTCTTCAAGGAGGGCCTCCGCCGCAGCCAGTTGCCCAACTCTGGATAGGGCTACGGCCCGTCGCAAGCTCAATTCCGGCGACTCTAACAGCCCCATCCTTGAAGCCTGATCCCAACAGGCTAGCGCCTCGTGGTTTCTCCCCACAAGGTAGAGCGCGTCGCCTTTAACACGATTAGCTTCGGGAACCTCAAAGAGAGAGGCATCAGCGCGAGACAGAACTTCCAGCACCATCTCCGGGTTGCCCCGCTCGAGATAGAGCTGAGCCAGGCTAAATTTCGCAGAAACATGGAACTCGCTGTGGCGACCGTAGGCGACTTGGAGAAACTCCACTTCCGCCTGCTCCATTCGGCCGTCCCTGAAGTAAGTCCATCCCAACATCAGTCGGGCTTCGTCTAGCTCCTGGTTCATGTCGAGCGCGTCTAAGAGATGGTCTTCGGCAGCGTCAAATTCGCCGCGAGATAAAGAAATAGAGCCCAACCCAAGACTAGCCTCCGGAGTTCGGGGACCGTGAGTCAACGCCTGGAGAAAAGAGAGCTCGGAGCCCTCCAGGTCCCCGTCCTCTAGAAACATTTTGCCCATAAGAAGATAGGGCTCGGCCGCTCTCGGATTGAGGCGCACGGCGGCCTTCAAACGTTCGAGAGCTTGTTCTCGATGACCGAGATCGGTCAGCAACTTTCCGTAAAGATACTGAAAAGACGCTTCATGGCCCTGAAAGCGCGCACCGTCTTCCAGCAGACAAAGCGCCTCATCGTTGGCTCCTTGCTGGCGATAGATAGCGGTGAGATAGTGATAAGCCTCGGTAAACATCGGGTCGTAAGTGAGCGCCTGCTCAAACTCCACGATCGCCTCATCCAGCATCCCCAAATGGGAGAACGCCTTGCCGGCCTCAAAACAACGCTCCGCGTCCTCTCGCCTGCCGCGCACACTCTGTACGGCCACTTGTTCCGTTAGGACACCCTCTTTGAACGCCAAACCCTTCTCCCTCAAAATCGTTCTCACTTGACGAGCCGCCCGAAAGCGTTCGTCTGTCGACACTTGGAGAATCACCCCCGACTGTCCGTCGTTCTCAAGATCCTCGGCTTCATAGATCCGCCCGCCCAACTCGGGGAGACTCTCCCGAAGGACCTTGATCAGGTCGACATTCTGTTTCCTATCGTCTTCCTGTTTCTGCGGTTGATGAAGTCGAAAAAGCACGTAACTCACGTCATCACCTCCACAAAATCTAAAACGAGACAAGGCTACGATTCTCCGCTTTCCGGTAGGCGTAGCCTTGGAATGAAGCGATTATAACACACAGAAATTTTTTCAACAATCCGAACATGAGACATTTTTGGAAGTTTTCTCATATGCAAAAAAAATCTGTACCTCAGGGAAGTTTTTGACAGGTGTCCGTTCATGTCTGAACCGCACCATGGCATGGTTTGTCATGTACGAGAAAGGGGTCGGGACTTTCCTATAATTGAAGGAAAAAATCTAGTTCATTTTGACCAGATGGACAGTTTGGCTTACCAATCGAACACCGGGGGTCTGTAAAGCGAACGAAAAGCTTGTAAGGTATTCTAGTTTGGACAGAAATATCACATTTTTCTTCACACAGAAAGACCTGCGGACAAAAAAAAGACCCGGTCGAAACCGGGCCTTTTCCGTTTTCAAACGACCTACAGAATTCCAGCGAGAATGGAAAGAGGGACGGTCGAGAGCACGTTGACACCGACGCTATTATTGGCGGTATTGGTGTCTGTCCCAGGTAGACTGAGGAACATCAACTCGGCGTTCACCGCGGTGGTGTCTCCGGTGTTGTTGTCGATACGAATATCACAGGTACCACGGAATGATCCCAGGACACGCCCGACCGAAGGGAAGAGCCCCTGGAACTCCACGTCACCAGTATCCGTCGGGCCGTTCAGGAAGGTATCGATCTCTTCCCAAACACCGGTCAGGTCTTGAGTATCACCGTTGTCGTAGGTAGCCACAACGCGGTATCCGCCCTGAGGGTTGATAGCGGTCGGATTGACCGAAAGAGCCACTTCGTTCACTGCAGTCGCGCTGCTGAGGCGCACGTTGAAGGTGGTGATGGGAGTGGCCGCGCCGTTGGCCGTGATGGCCAATACTGCCGTCGAACCGGCTCCGCCTCCGGTGGTTTGCAGAGCACCGTTGTCGATGCCGTCGTTCACGTTGTCCACGATATTCAGACCCGTTGCCGGCGTCTGGACGCTCATGACGAACGTACTCGGAAAGGGGAAGTTGTTGGGGTCGCCCTCCAGGTCGAAGATCGGGAACTCGGCGCCGTTGCTGAATTGGGCAACCGCGAAGATCGGGAAAGCCCCGACTCCGTTGGCCGGAAGCACCAGAGTACCGCCGGGCGCGGACTGGACATCCACACCGACGAGGGTGGGGTTGTCCAGGGTCACCGCGACGCTGTCGGTGAAGACGTTGCCGTTGGTGTCGATGTAGGTCACGATCATGTCGCAAGTCGCTCCAAACGGAGGAGTCGGCGCGAGCGGGTTGGTTGTGATCGCAATGCCCTCGCCGACAACGTTCAAGTAGGTGAAGCTATCGGCAGTCACGCTCGAAGGAGCGAAGTTCGTGAAGTGTACTCCCACACGGGCAGTGACTTCG
>Ga0208701_100049_pt1 | contig 57285 bp, 41 predicted proteins | sample DeeseametaMP1482_FD_184188 | JGI IMG/M metagenome (GOLD analysis project Ga0208701, IMG submission 184188) | Marine microbial communities from the Deep Pacific Ocean - MP1482 (SPAdes) | ecosystem: Environmental > Aquatic > Marine > Oceanic | place: South of Fiji, South Pacific Ocean | collected... | reverse complement strand
GTTTCTGGGGTTCGACCTTTGCTTCCAAAACTTTCAAGCCGAGTTAGACTCTCTTCCAGGCGCCTACGGACCACCGACGGGAGCCCTCTTCCTCGCTCGTGAAAAAGAGCTGACTCTCGGTTGTGTGGGCCTGAGAGCGCTCGAACCCGGCATCTGCGAAATGAAGCGCCTCTACCTTCGACCCGAAGCCCGCGGAAAGGGCTTCGGGCTGGCTCTTTGCCAGGCCGTTATCGAAAGAGCCAGGTCTCTCGGTTATAATCAGATGAAGTTGGATACCGTAAGCAAACTAGAGAAGGCAATCGAACTGTACCGTTCCCTGGGCTTTGTGGAGTGCACCGCCTATTGCCACAACCCCCAGCCCGACGTGCAGTACTTCGAGCTGCAACTATGACGTTTCCCCAGAAGGTCAAGCGCTGCATCATCGGTTTCATGGAGGACGAAGCTCCCCAATCGGCGGCCGCCGTTTCCTTCTACGCCGTTCTGGCCTTACCGCCGCTGATCGTCCTCATGGTGAGCTGCGCCGGACTTCTGGTATCCGACGTCAGTTTCCAAAGCTATCTCATCGCGCAGGCCGGTCAACTCTTCGGGCCCTCGGCCTCCGAGATTGTGTCGATGATCATCGTGCAGTCTCAGCACCAAAGACACGGTCTAGCCGCCCTGGTCGGTTTGGTGGTGCTGATCATCACCTCGGGAGGGCTACACTCGCAGCTTCAAGCGGCGCTCAATAAAGTCTGGAACATCCAGCGACGACGCAAACCCGCTTGGAAACAGTTTTTCGGCGACCGGCTGGTGGCCTCGTTGACCGTGGCGGCGACCGGTCTGGTCCTTATCCTCAGCCTGGTCCTCAGTACGGCTATGAGAGCCACTTCGGCCTGGCTCAATAGCCGACTTCACCTTGATGTCATCACCTTTCAGCGTACTCAAGCCGTGGGCACCTTTCTTCTTTTGACAGCGTTGATCGCGCTGCTCTACCGAATGCTGCCGGATGCCCGAGTCGCCTGGAGAGACGTTTGGCGGGGAGCCTTTATCACTTCCCTCTTATTCGCCGTTTGCCGTCACTTTTTCGCCATCTATCTCTCGGAAACGACACTCACTGTGAGCTACGGTCAGGCCGGTGCCCTGGTCCTTTTGCTGCTGTGGATCTACTTCTCGGCTTTGATCTTCTTATTCGGAGCGGAGTGGACGTCCATCGAGGCCCAGCTTCGGGGCCGCGAAATCGTGGCCAAAGAGAGGCCTTTCATTCAGATTCTGGTTTGCAAGATGGAGGACACTCCCATGACCCGCGAGATCTACAAAACCTGAATCCCTAGCCAGTTCCAAAACACTTGTTCACTGACCAGGGTCACCTGGTGGGTCTTGGCGGCGCGAAGCTTGTCGCAAGAAGCGTCGGCCTCTTCAAAGACCACATAGTCGGTCTCCGGAGTGACCTCGGACCGATATTCCAGACCGGCCTCCCGGACCAGTTCGGCGAAACGCTTGCGGTTCACTCGCTGTTCACCAAGCCGCCCCCGAGGTGCCCCCGAAAGGGCCACGACCTTGCCTCGAAGATCGCGGGGGTAAAGCGGCAAAACTTCGGCCGAATTATCTCGGACCACATCTTCCACCTTGAGAGCACGGGCCACCGCTTCCAGGTGTTCGGCCTCCATTTCGGTGTAGTAGCCGTCCTGGTAGGCCACCTGCAACAGACCCTGGACATACCGCTCGTGAGCCGCATCCGTGTCTTTCCGGCTCATTCCAAGTTCGGCCGCTCGCTGAAACAGTGCCAGGGCTTCTTGCGGCTCCAAAATCGAGTCGGCGAAGACCAGGTCCAACAACTCGAAATAGGCGTCGAAAGACGGGTTTTCCGTGGAACCGTGCAAGCCACTGGTCAGACGCTCCAGGATTGGAGCCCTAGCCAACGATTCATCCTCGCTTTGCTCTCTCGTATAGGCTTGGCTGAGCGGCAGCTCCTGCAAAGCCGAACGATGAAACTGAGATTCGCCTTGAGGCAGCTCCCCCAGATACTGGTCCAGCACTTTGGCCAGCGCTTGCACCCTGGGAAGCGAGCGATGAGGATTGAAAAGGCTCACTCCGTGAGAGGTGCAGATGTCCTTGAGCTTGCGGGGGCTCTGCGGGGCGACCCTTCGGATGAAGGCCTGAAGACACTGAGCTTGAGTCTGGGGTATGGGGCGTCTCGTGTGCATGAAGGCGTAGCCGAGCATCCGCCACTTCAACGGCAGGTTGAAGGCGAACAGATAGTCGGTCTTGGTGATAAAGTCTTCCACCGTCTCGGCCACTTCTTCGAAGGTGGGAGCGTTCTCCACCATTCCCTCGCTGATCCCGTGCAGAGCGGCGTTGTTGATCGGTCGTTCAGGATTCAACAAGGTCTCGTACTCGCGGATGATGTGCCCCCTGTGGTCCATCTGAAGCAAGCCGATTTCCACCAGGCGATCGTCGGTGTTGATGCCTGTGAACTGTATGTCGAATATCGTGTAAAACAACGCCCGCGACCTATTGTTCGCCATCGGCAACAGTCCTTCGGTGGAGGTTCCCCCTGCGCACCTGCGAACGGTTTAGGGCAGATGACCCTCGTTCGTTGGCAAGCCACCCTTTAGATTAGCTACATGGATCTTTGTCTCACCAATACTCGTTTCCGAGGAATGTTCTGGGCTCAATTTTTCGGAGCCCTAAACGATAACGTCTTTAAGAACGCCCTGGTTATTCTCGTCTTGTACAAGGGTTGGACTATCGGCGACCTGGAGCCCGAGAAATTCGCGGTGATCGCCGGAGCCATCTTCATCACGCCTTTTTTGCTGTTCTCCGCCTGGGGTGGACAGCTGGCCGACGGTATGGACAAAGCCAAGCTCGTTAAGTTTCTTAAGAGTAGCGAACTTGCCATTTCCCTGGTCGCCGTGACAGGTCTCCTGACTCACATGGCCCCCCTTCTTCTCCTGGCCCTTTTCGGTTTCGCCAGCCAGTCCGCGTTTTTCGGCCCGGTAAAGTACGGCATTTTGCCTCAACTGCTGGAGCCGGACGAACTCCTGGGCGGAAACGCTTTGGTGGAGACCGGCACCAGCCTGGCTATCTTGATGGGGACGATGCTGGGGGGTGTCCTGGCCAGCCATGACGCTCGCTCGGTGGCCGCCGCTACTCTTATGATCGCGATAGCAGGCCGGATGTTCGCCACCGCCGTCCCCTCCGCCCCGGCCCCCGGCAACCCCCGGCGAAAGAGCTGGTTCAAGGCCAATTGGCAAGCCCTTTCGCTCACCTGGCAGACTGTACCGATGCTGCTGACGGTGCTCGGCATCAGCTGGTTCTGGCTGTTCGGCAGCACTTGCCTGACCCTTATCCCTCTCTACTCCCGCAACGTCTTGCATGGCAACGAACACGTCACCACACTGCTCCTAGCCGCCTTCTCCGTGGGTATAGGCGTGGGCTCCCAAGCCTGCGAAAAGCTCTCCAACGGGCGCATGGAACTCGGCTGGGTACCGATCGGCAGTATCGGGATGACGGTGTTCGCTCTCGACTTCAGCCTTTTGAGGTTTCCCCCGGCGGTAGAGCGCACAGCTCTGGATCTTTTCCAGTCCCCCCAGACCGTCCGGATGCTGCTCGACCTCACCGGCATCGCTATCAGCGGCGGTCTCTTCATCGTCCCCCTCTACACCTTCATTCAAAAGCGCAGTGCCGATTCGACGCGCTCTCGATTGTTGGCCGGAAACAGCCTCTGGAACTCCGCCTTCATCATCCTCTCCACCGTCATCATTTTCGCCTGCATCAGTCACGGCATCGACCTGCCCGAGATCTTCTTCGGACTCGCTCTGGCCAACATCCTCACAGCCTTGTTGGCCTACCGCAAACTGCCCGAGTTCACTCTCCGTCTCTTCGTGGTGTTGGTTTGCAAAATCTGTTACAGCCTTCGAGTCTACGGCCGCGAGCGCGTCCCCGAGGAAGGCGCCTGTGTGATCGTGGCCAACCACGTGACCCTGGTGGACTGGCTCTTTTTGGCCTCCGGCACCGACCGGCCGGTGCGCTTCGTGATGTACCACGCTTACTACAACCTACCCATGGCCCACTACATCTTCCGCGACGGAGGGGCCATTCCGATCGGGTCCGGCAAGAGTCATCCGGAAATACTGAAACAGGCCTTCGAGAGCATCCACGAAGCGCTGCAAAACGAAGAGATGGTGATCATCTTCCCCGAAGGCAAGCTGACCACGGACGGCCAGGTCGACGACTTCAAGCGTGGGGTCGAGCGGATCCTGAAGCGCGATCCCGTGCCCGTCTTGCCCATGGCTCTCAAGGGGCTCTGGGGCACGCGCTGGTCTCGGGCCGAGGGGCGGCGCTTTCACTGGAGGCCTCCCATCGACATGGTGGTCGGTCATACGATACCGCCTGAAGAGGCGACGGCCGACAAGCTGCGGGAAGTGGTCCTCGAACTGCTGGACACCCCCTCCGAGCGATACGCCTAACTCGGGCAGGCCTGGGTGAAGAACACGGGAAGGTGCCTATTATGCGAACTTTGCTCCTACTTCTTTTACTCGCCTTGCCCTCACTTGCCGAACACACCGTCAGCCACGGCGGCCGCGCCATCGTGACTTTCGATGCCCCCGAGGTGCAGTACCGAGGCGAGAAGGAAGGCAAAGAAACTCGCACCTTCTTCTCCAATCCCGTGGGCAGCGGCAACCTCAAGATCACCGTCCGCAGTAAGGGCTGGATGAGTGAAACCAAGGCCGAGCAGCGCTTTCAAGACGATCGCCACGAGAAGAGAAACAGTCAACATTCGCGCCTGGAAGTCGAAGTCGAAGTGCCCGGCGCGCTGAAAACTCTCACCTTCTCCATGTCCTCGCCCTACGTGGGAAAAGGCATCATCGTCTATACAAAGGACTTCCGTTGCGAACTTCTCGTCACCGGTACCGAGGAGGCGGCCGAACTCATCGAGCCGACATACCAGCAAATGGTAGAAACTCTGAAGGTGGTTCCGCGCACCAAAATCGGGGAATTGAAGATAGGTGACTGAGAAGAAGCAGACGCCGCCCGGGAAGGGGCAGTTGATACTGGACCTGGTGGTCAACGGGGTCTTGCCCTGGGCGGGGTATGTGTTTTTGCAGAGCCGGTATGGGTGGTCGGATTATCAGGCGCTTCTGGCGGTGACGGTGATTCCGGGGGTTTTCGCCTTGGTGGGCATTGTGCGGAAAGGGCGGCCGGATCTCATAGCCTCGATCTCCTTAGTCACGATACTCCTCAGCCTCGGGTTGGCGGCCGCTTCGGACGATACTCGCGTGCTGCAGATTCGGGAGTCCTACATCACCCTGATCATGGGCGTTGTTTTCGTGGTGTCGTCGATGGTTCGTAAGCCAATCTTGTGGTTGTTGGCCAAGCACCAGGCAAAGTCCGAGGAGCACCGGGCGGCTCTTGAGCACCCTCAACGGAAAAAGATGCTGGGGACGGTGAACGCCGTTTGGGGTTGGAGCTTTGTGCTGGAGTTCGGGGCCAAGCTTTGGATGATTGAGAATTTGCCGATTTCTCGGGTGTTGGCGTTGAGTCCGATTATGTTCTACGGGGTGACGGCGGTGACGTTTCTTTGGACTTTGTGGTGGTTGCGGCGGGAGACGAAGAGAGCGACTAAGGCGCGGACGACGGCTGGGGAGACGGAAATGGCCGAAAGCTCATCTGGCTCCTAGAAAATTGGCCGACCCAAACTGACCACTTGGTCATAGGTCATGTTTCCCACTCGTCGTAAACTATTTAATTATAGGGAATGTTTTGTTCACTACTGTCCGCGACACCGGACGTCCGCACTTATTTCTGTTTTTGATTTCCAGTTTCTTGCTCTTGGTCACCGGCTGCGAAGTGGCGGAGACGGATTCCGCCGGAAACAGCACCGGTGGTTTTACCTCACTGGGCAACCAGCGGTACTTCGCGAACGAGGTCGCGCTTACTGTCGAGACCTCGACGGAGCCACTTCCACAGCAGTCGATCCGTGGTCAGTTTCGCCCGGAGGAAGTCCGACAGCGGGTCAAGACAGCGGCCGGTGACAAGGAGGTTCCACTTGATGGAGACGGCGTGAACAACTTGATTGCTTACGCCCCGATCGATCTTGAGAAGTCCAACTTTGGTCCTGTCTACAATCTGGACCTGGTCCCGACCTCCGGAAATTCGTTTGGGAGTTCGTCCGGTTCAAGGACATTGGTTTGGACGGTCCCCGAGTACGATCCGGAGACGGACCCCGTGCTCTTCACAGCCTTTGGAAAGAGTGGTGTTTTGACGGGGCGTTCCGTGACTATTCAGGAGCAGTGGAGGTTTTCCAACTACGACAAGCTCAATCCAGATGATAATGATGAGGAGCCCACCGAGAAAGATCCCCCCGTCGTCACCGTCCAAATTAGTGGTGTCGATTTTGAGGACGGCTCATCGAGTTTCGGGGGAAGAGTTCAGTACCTGTTTTCGTCTACGATACCAGGTCTTCATACTGTGGAAAATCACGTCGTTCATAGTGATGGAGCGGAGGGTGACGGCTCCTGGAGCTACTATCAGCGGCGAATGGAATTCGCGGAGGAGTTTCCCGCGTATGACGACTCCACGACCGATCCGGTCGAAATTCAGAACACGATACAGTGGGATGACGGAACTCCCGTGGATGATGCTGAGTGGGAAGTTGAGGTCGGTGATAAGCGCAAGCAGGGCACAGGCAGTGAAATCCTCGCGATTTGGAAGCCGCTGGAGGACGTCCTGGAACAGTATGTCGATCCGGCAACCTTGCCCGTCGAAGAAACCCTCGAGCGGGTTGAACTCCTCGTCAAGGCTAACGCTCCTGTCTTCACCGACCAGTGGAACCGAATAGGCCCCGTTCACTACACCATAAATGGTGGTACCGATGTTCCTCGCAGACCGGTTCTAAAGATAATGAACGAGCAGATAGAGCCCACGGAGCCCTTCACGGAGGGCAACAATTATGCCAACGTTCTTGCTGACATAATCTACTTTGACCCCGAGATAATCTCTGACGACATTAATTGGCAGGTGGATATCAAGAACTCCGCAGGAGAAGTCGTCTGGGAGAATATGGCTACTGGTAACGGGACGCAAATCGCCGCTCAGTGGGATGGTACCCTGAACGGCGCTCCTCTGCCTCCGGACGACAGCGATCCAACGACCTACGTCTTTGGATTGAGCGCTTTCTTGTGCGACGATGGCGGAGGAGTTGTCGTGACTGGACGGGCTCTTGAGGGTGTTAGCGCTCAGGTTCTTGGCGACGAGAGTTGCACGCCGGATCCTCGAAGGCTTGCACAGCTCGATGTGCCGACAAATGGGAAGACGGCTCAGATACGCTTCTTTGATTCGACGGACACTGAGATTACCGAAATGCAGCCCTCGTATGTTTTTCAGGTAAGACAGATTGCGAACATCGTGAACCGTGGAGGCTCAGACCCCGGGACACAACCGACTGAGAGAGTCGTGCCGGACATTGGCGCTAACGTTGTGCGAGTCGAAATCCTATTCAACAAGGAAAGACCGCAGAACGAAGGCTACTTGCTAACCGTCGAAACGGCGAGCGGAGGAATGCGAGACGGCGGCCACCTGCATGATAATCCGGCCCCGCCCGGGGTCGTTTCGGATACGAAATCAGACTTACTCAAAGATCTGGATAAGCTTACAAGCGCTCAGAAAGCCCGGATAGGCGACCAGGGCGTGGCTATTGAAGGTAAGGAAGAATATACTTTTATCGTGAGAAAGGGACAAAAGGAGGTCACCCTATTCTATCTGGCGCCCATTTCCTCTAACTATCGAAGGTTCACGTTAACTCGACGAACTGATTCGAGAAAGTTCGGAGATAAGGTTCTTATCGTAGGGATAGATGGTTTGGTCCCCTTAGCGACGACCCTAGCGGCAAAAAACATTCCATATGTAGAGGATCCTGTGAGAGAACCGTATCCAGAGGAACCTCCCGGGGGGATTTTACTGACGGGTAAAAAGGAAAACATTCACCATCAGAATCTCAACGGCACACCGGATTTCAACAATCGGTTAGCGAAGCTGGCTGAGATCTGGATAAAAAATGAGAAACAAAGAACGCTACGATTCAACGATATGTCTCTTCCGGAGGGCGGCAAGTTTTCGATTGACGGAATATACGAACTTAGAGAAAAGCACACGGAGCATCGAGTCGGTGAAAATATCGATACTAACACTGATATCATTCGCGAGAAGAATAGAGACCCTAAATTTGAGGACTATATAGACCAGGCGGGCCTTGCCGTATACCTTGAACTCGAGGACATCCATTACCACCTGAGGTATCTTCATGAGGAATAGAAATATGAAAAAGAAATTCGCTTGTTTTGTCTTGGTGTTCTCGGCGTTACTCTTTCAGCAAGCTTTGGCTGAAGTGGACCCAGAGAAACCCATCGAGTATATTCCCTATACTCGGGGAAATCTGATTTATCCCGTTGTTACAGCGCGGGTGGAGTACCGTGCGGGAGAGGATATCTTTGTCTACGGATACGATCTTTACTTCAAACCGGACGGCGAGCAATCGTTTTTCAGCTTAGATATTCTTACCGAGGCTGAGGTTGAACGTTGGACTGCCCCGAGAACATCTGGCGTTGCCTCATATAGTCGAGAGACCTCCTATGATGTGGAGAAAGCTCCCCCTTGCATTGCCTTAATCACCCCCGATGAAATAGATGTCGGGCCCGGTGATTCTCTAAATGGATTTCTAATAGACTCTCCCGGTCTTCCGTCGGTCAGGGATACCTACACAGAAGGCGACGCCTCCCCTCCAACAGGTCAGCAGGTTGTATTACCTCCCACCGAACCAGTTACATTTTTTAACAGTCGCACGAAGGTCACGACCGTAGGACCGGCAGAGAGACCTGAAGGCTTAAATCCCACACAGCACGCTGAATTCGTATATAGTGAGGCGGAGAAAGCCAGTCAGCTCGGATGGCTATCCTCGACCAGCATACTCAATGGCCTCAATAGTCTTCGGAGCAGTAGTCCAGAAAGCAAAATTCAGGAGATTTTATCTATCCTTGACGAGCTAGAAGCAATCCGAGGCGACAGCCTCACCGACGAGGGGTATTTCATTATTAAGCCAAACTTGGAGAAGCTTCTTCACGATTTGGGTTACGCTCCACCTTCCAATGGAAGCTTGTCTGCGACCCAAGACGCCTTTTTAGCACAGCGCAACGAGCATGTAAACGAAGGTGCCAACGCCCTTCTCACGCTCGAAAAAGTCCAAGGCAAAGCGACTCGCTCAGTCGTCGCTTTCGATCTGAATAACACGGACCTTTACGGCCTTTCTAGAGCGACCCTGGTTCTCACGGTAGACCCCAGCCAGCACGTTAGTGGCTGGGGTAACGGTCGGACCATTTCTGCTCGAGTACTCAATTCTTCTTGGCTGGAAGGCAATGGAAAGAGCTTCGGCCTGAAGAAGAAAGAGCAGATTGCTGGCAATGGCGCAGGTGCCACGTGGTTCAGCCCTTCAGACGAAGATGTCAGCAACGATTCGGCAAATAGTGCCGTTAATTGGAGCGGTGCAGATGCCTCTTCTGTGCCGACCTCACCCGCCGTGCAAATAGTCAACTTTCAATCAGGTGAAGTGGCTTTCGATGTGACCGCCGATGTTTTGAATGGCGCGGAACACGGTTGGCTCATCCTGAAGGACCAGGAAAACGTCGGCTCCAAGGTCTCGTTCTATTCGAGAGAGGGCGCGGCTGCCGCTGGTAACCCGGATTTGGCTCCCAGACTGCTGCTTGAGTTCGGCCAGGTCGCTTCCAACTCGTCCGAGGCCAAATCCGAAGCCTTACTTTCTCGCATCGGCTTCGGGTCTATTGGCACAAAGCTGCGCCCGGTTTCCGGAAGCGAGGTTCGTTCGGTGAAACAGCTTCTCCAGGAGAATAAGGTAGCCGCCCTGGCGGTCGAGCAACTCGTTTCCCAGGCCACGCTGACCAACCCCGTAGCCAATTGGACTACTCGCTTAGCATACCGGTCGTGGGTTTCGGAGAGCATTCAAATCGCTGCGAACCTAGAGAAGGCAAGGTCTTGACCTTCCTCTTTGTCGCGTTGTTCTAATTCATAATTTTGGGATTCGGCTCATTTTAAGCCATCTAGACGCCCTGAGTTGATCCCTCCGCCGTCGCCAGCATTGCTTCATGCCAAGTGCCCAGGGTCTTAAAAAGATGTCAGCATATGGCATTCTGGAGGCCCATTCTCGACAACTTTTACCTTCTCTTCGCATTTGGACCCAAAACTTCGCCCCAAAGCCGCCCTGGTCAACTCTACGCCCATTTCAGAGTTCTCCCATGGCAACCGACTAGAGCCTTAAAATGCACCCGCTAGAAACGATTCCACGAGGTCGATGTCGGCTATTATCTCATATACTCTGACAAAATTTTGCATTTCTTCCAGTTTGTCGCTTCTGGGATCTCAGCCAGCCAATTTCACGCGCGTCGCGCCGTGCAGTTTTCAGAGACCGAGCTACTCGGCCGTTCCGGCCAGGAAAGGCAACTTTTTCTGCTGATGTTTCCGCTTAAGTCTTCTGGCTGGGGCGTTCGCTTACCGGCCAGATCATGAGCGCCGCTTCTTTCGTCGAGCATTCCGTTTCTTGTTCTCGCGGTTGAAAAACTTCCCAGTCCGACCTGAGCTCGGAGCAGCCCTCGGCCCGCCGGGCCGAGAGCCGCTCCTACCCGGTCCGGGCGGCGTTCCGCCACCCGGACCGACTCGCCTATCATCCGGGTTCGCCTCAGCCTTCGGCTGCCCCAAACCCTCACACCCGTCAAAGTTGCAACCCACCTTCTTCGGCTATCGGCTCCCAGCTTCGCTCTGGACGTCGCACTCTTATCCGAGGGCCTGGGTCCTGTCAGGATTGTTTCCCCGCTGAAGGAAGTGCGCCCGTTGTCCTGCCGCTGGTCATCGACACCCCAACTGCGAAGGAACCACCGTCGCCGCGTCCCCTTTGGTCGTGGCTTTGAATCCGCGACAACTGCACCAGGTTCACGACTAACAACGCCTCGGTCTTCATACGTTTCCGCCATCATCACATTTCGTCATACGCCTGCTTCGCGGCTTCATACGGACTCAAAATCCTTCATACGGCGTAGCCGGCTCTAGATTCCCGGCCAGGCCCCCACGAAAAGCATGGTTTCCGCCCTCCACGGCGAAGAGGCCAAATAGCAACATCTTGTTCGAAAGGAACCCTGCTCGAACGAAGAAAGAACGGCCCACAACCGAGCCGATCTTAAACTGGGCGAAAGGAGGATGAGGAAGAGTTCCATCGGGTAAATCAGGAGACAGTCTGACACCAAGCGAGCGAAGTGAGAGAATGTCGCGCGTTCACTCCAAAAACACGAAGCCGGAAAAGAGAGTGCGAAGCCTCGTTCATTCCCTTGGCTACCGTTACCGGCTACACGGCCAGAATCTTCCGGGGAAGCCCGATCTCGTCTTCCCGGGTCGAAAGAAGGTCATCTTCGTTCACGGCTGTTTTTGACATCGACACTCAGACAAATGCCCCCTGACCAGAACCCCGAAGTCCAAGCGGACTTTCTGGGAGACGAAATTCTCCGAGAATGTCGAGCGGGACGCACGGCAACAAGCTCTTCTGAAAGAAGCTGGATGGGAGTATCTAATTGTGTGGGAGTGCGAGACGGGCGAGAAATCGCGGAGTACGCTCACGGAGAAAATAACGGCCTTCCTCGAAAGCTGACCTCCGTCGAGCTTTTCGCGGGCGCCGGAGGCCTCGCTCTCGGCGTGGCCAAGGCCGGATTCAAGCATCTGGCGGTCGTGGAGCGAAATCCTCACGCTTGCGAGACCATCCGCCGAAACCAACAACTCGGGCATCCTCTTGTCCGTGATTGGCCTCTCCACGAAGCCGATGTCACCAAGTTCGATTTCAGTCAATTCGAGGACAAGGTTGATCTCCTCGCCGGAGGCCCCCCTTGCCAACCCTTCTCCCTGGGGGGCAAGCACCGTGGAAAAGAAGACAAGCGCGATCTTTTCCCCGAGATGATACGAGCCGTCAGGGAGATCCGTCCTAAGTTCGTCTTGGTCGAGAACGTGAAGGGGTTGTTGCGGCCGTCTTTCGCGCCCTACTTCGACTACATCCTGAAGCGACTCGAGCAGCCGGAAATCACCAAGAAGCCCGACGAGAAATGGGAAGACCACCAAAAGCGTCTCCAAGAATCCGTTTCCGCCGGCCTGCGATATCGAGTCGCCCACCAGTGCATCAACACGGCCGACTATGGTGTACCTCAGAAACGCTGGCGCGTGATAATCCTCGGCATTCGAGAGGACCTCGATCTAACACCTGATTTTCCCGAGGTCACCCATTCCGACGAAACTCTTCTCTGGGAGAAATGGGTTTCCGGCGACTACTGGAAACGCCACGGCATCCAGTCCTCCAGGGTCAACCCCTCGGAACGCCTGACCCCCAAAATCGCTAAGCTCGAGCAGCGACTCTTCCCTCCGATGCTTAAGCTCTGGGCTACCGTTCGCGATGCCTTCTCCGGGCTTCCCGAGCCCGAGCTTGAGCCTTATCTAGCGCAGGATTTCCTAAACCACGCCCATAACCCCGGTGCGAAGTCCTATCCTGGTCACACCGGCAGTCCCCTGGACCTACCGGCGAAAGCTCTCAAGGCTGGTGACCATGGAGTTCCTGGGGGAGAGAATATGCTCGTTCGGCTCGATGGTAGCATTCGGTATTTCACCGTTCGTGAAAGCGTCGACTGCAATGCTTTCCCGACGACTACTTCTTCCCCGGAACTTGGACCAACGTCATGAAGCAGCTTGGCAACGCCGTGCCGTGTACGGTTGGGGAGATCTTCGCCTCCAGAATCGCGCGGACGCTCTCCAAGCGTTAGGGGATAATCTGAGCGACTACAAACCTTTCAATCCGCTCGACAAAAAGAACCTCGGAATCAGCGTGGGAGACGCCCTGCTTAACAGTGAAGCTTCCTCACTCCCTCCCGGTGAAAAGTTCATCGGCGCCGGTATCTACTGCTTATACTATCGCGGTTCTTTTGAGCCCTATCACCAAATGGCCGAGAGCAACTCGAAAGAATGGCGTGTCCCGATCTATGTGGGCAAAGCCGTTCCCGCTGGCGCACTGGCAATGTGATGTCGGCCGAAGAGCACTTGACGAAACAGGCTGGTGGGGAAGATGTGTTTCCCGAGGTCTCTCTTCGACTTCGGTCGCGTTGATGATGCAATCTTGGCCTGTAGCGATCCATTCACCCACTCCGAAGCCCCCGACCTGAAGGGAGCAGCCCCCGCAGAGCCAATATCGAATTCACGGAAGCAATCTCCGTGCCCCGTCCACCCTGGGACCGTCACCATCTGGACCCTCGGGTCCAAATACGGAAGGGCACGGAACCTACTCTAGCCGGGCAAGGCACCGGTGCCGACGAGTAGGCGATCTGTCCTTCTAGGAAGGATGGTGAACGAGAATGCTACTTGAGATACGAATCTTGGGTTTCAAGCTCGTGCTTGCTCCGGAAACGGTAGAAGCACTCCTCGTATTCATCGCGGCCGTTCTTGACGGTCTTGGCCGTGACGAGAAGAGTGCTTCTGCAAAGAAAACCCTAGATTAAGTTCTAGGTGCAGTCCCCCTTGGGGCTGTTTTTTTATTCTACCAGCCTGCGGCCGGAAATCCAACCCCTGCGGGGAAATCATCCCAAACCGCCAAGTTTACCTATGAACCATTTTAGAAGAAGCCGCAAACCCTCATGAACTCAAGCCTCGCTCCCCACCCCCATTTTGCCCACTAATTCGCCCTGGTGGGCATTATCAGGAAAGGGAAGCCGGATCTCATGGCCTCGGTCTTGTTGGTGACGATTTTGCTGAGTCTAGGGTTGGCGGCGGGCGATGGTTGATGCCATCCGATCTCTTCATATATCCAAGAGTTTTCCGATGGCCACAACGTGGTTGCGATAGAAAGATGACAGCTTCGCCGAATTCCGAAACCGAGGAACCTGACAGTAAGGCTGCGATTCCACCTATTGGCATTAGCTCGAAGCCGCTCGGACTGCTCGGTCCCGACGGTAACAAGCTATCAAATTCATAAAACCTCGACCTCAAAACACCTGCTGTGCTTTAACCCATCGAGGCATTTAACAACCTGTTCACATCCGACGGTGCATAATTTGCGGCCAGAATGCGTCTCCTTTCTATTCTGAACTCAGCAGCAGGAGGTCAGGATATGAACCACACGTTAGATACATTCGCACTCACCAGTCGCTTCAACGCCGCCCGGATAGGCAACTTTCAAAACGGAGCGGCTCAAAAGTCTCAGTCCCCGGCTTACAACGCGAACAGTGCCAACGATAGGTACGAGCCTGATGGGGCACCTGACCAACTTACGTCGGACCTGAATAGATTGCGAAATTTTCGGGCTCAATTCGCCCAGCAACAGACCGAGACGGCGTTCGCACCGGTCCAACCTAAATACTCAGAAGAAGAGAGACGCGAAAAAGCTGAGGACTACGCCGGCGAGAAGGCTGAGGGTGCTGTCGATACAGCCGGAGCGAAATTGCGAGACAAGGTGCTCGGACTGGACAAGCGTCAAGCCGAGCAGTTCCTGAATAAGGATCTCGCCGGCAAATCGGTTGCGGAACTTCTGGGTGAAAAGGCTAAAGATTTCAGCCCCACGGATTTGAAAGCTCTGAGTGACATCACGGGTAAGATCGACCCCAAAGATGCGGCTAAGCTGGTGGAGTTGGTGAAGCACCTGCCGGAAGACCTGCGCGGCCCGACGCTTCTCGGTCTTCAGCAAGCCTTCAAAGCTCTTGGCCCTGACAACGCCAGGACTGCGGGAAAGATGTTCTCCGCTGTGGACAAGATGCTGAGCAAGCTCAGCTTACCCCGTACAGGCAAGGTGGTGGGCAAGGTCTTCAAAGGCTTGGGCAAGATGATTCCCCTGGTGGGGACGGCGTTCTCGGCTAAAGCGACTTACGACTCCGCGAAGATCTCGCTGGACTCGACCTTGCCTCCGGAAATCCGGTTTCTGGGCGATATGGGAGTGCTGGTCAACGGAGCCGACACCGCGCTCGGAGTCGCCGAATGCTTCGGTGTGGGGAACCTGGGCCTTCCGGCTAATATCGGCTTGGGATTGGCGTCCTTGGGACTTGAGCTATATACCGACCATCAGATTGAGCAGTACAGAAACGATCCCGACGGCTGGAAGCCCTCACGGAACCTGGACGCCCTCATCGGAGGAGTCGGTTTGCTTATGCCGGCCGCACTGGTGGGTCGATTCGGACTTGAGGGGGCTCAGAAGAAGGTCAGTCGAGCGGGCACGGTCGTGGCGGAGAACGGCATTGACGCTGCTGAGAAAGTCGGCACCGCCGGCGCGGATGCCACGGGCAACTCTATGAAGCTGACGGCCGCGGGAATCGATCTCGCTGCGGAGACCTTGCGAAACCCCGAGAAGCTGGGCGAGTACGCAAAGAAGCTGGGGATGTCGGTGGAGGAGGCACGAAGAGGTCTGCTGGGCACTCTCGCCACGGCAACCAAAGCCGGAGGTGAGCTAGCAAAAAAGGCTCATCAAACGCTCGATCAGGTCGGCTCGTTTTTGGCCACCCAGGGCGCCGAGGGCTTGAAGACGCTGCAGTGGATGAGTCGTCCTGAGAATAGAGACATCATGAAACGAGCGGCTCAACTCGGATACGACCAGGTCATCCTCCAAGGTGGTGAGATGGCCACGAGAGCGCGTAACGACCTGAGGCTTATGGGCGCCTACGGCCAAGCTGTGCTGAAGAACTCGATGAACAGTCTGCTGGAAAAGGGCGAGCTCGGACTCGAAGCTTTGCAGGCGACCTACAATGACTTCAAAAGGGATCCGAAAGGGGAATTCCAGGACCTCAGAGACCACGCTATACGAACGGCATCGCAGTTCGCGGCCAGGGGTGGCGAAGTGGGAACGAAGGCGCTCGATAGTCTTCTCGGTTTTATCGAAGCCCAGCCCGAACAAGCCGGATTGGCTATCGAGGAAGTCAAACGGCTGCTTCTCAGAAGCGAAGCGGCCGCCCAGCGAGTGGCCAGTCGATGGAAAGATGAAGTCTCCGAGGGCGGAGCAGCCCTGTTAGCGTCACTCGCCAATCTAGGCGACGCAGGGAAAACAGCTCTCGCTCGCATCGCCGCCGCCGGTGGGAAGATGGGTATGATGGCCAGACGAAGGCTGTCACAGATAGGAACTGCCGCAGATGTAGGGGCTAGCGTGGTCGTTCCGGGCTACTCGCGGGCCAAGCGGCTGCTCGGATACCTCCGGAGATGACGTTGACTCGCTCGGAGCCAGGTGGGCTATATGAGTACCGCCATTGTTCCGTTCTGAAAGTTGTGCACAACCTCGGCGAACACATCCGGTCTACACAGACGGCCCGACAAGCCTTCGCTAAAGTGGTGGTTCGGATTGCCGGACTTCCCGATAGCCGTACGACCGTGAACCTTTTCGTTGAGGGACTTTTTGAGGAAATGCATGTCCACGGCGGCACCTCTGCGAGAACGATCAACCCTGAGGTCCAGACGATACTCCTTATCCAGAGGCACTCCATCGTCTACCACCTGCCGGACCCCAATCCTGGCCTGCCCACGTTGATCTTGCATGGCTCGCGTACGCAGCTCAAACTGGTCGTTGGTGGGCGTTTGAACGATCCATCGCCAACCGAGGTCATCGGTCTGACTCTGAGACACGACTTCGGCTTCCCCGCGACCAATGTGTTCCAACCCTTCGCTGAGCTCTCGCACGATCTCCATGGCCACAGCCGATTCCGTGTCGTTCAATCTGCCTCGAGCGTGAGAATTCAGAATGCGCTCGCTGGTCTTGCCGATGGCAAGTTCGACCGTATCTCGTACTTCCTGGGGGAAGGCCGCTGCAGCGGCGGATTTCCTTCCTGAAACTTCGGCGCCCGCCGACACCTGGCCACCTTTAAGGAGCGTGCCTAGCGGACAGCGAAAGGTGTTCGAGTTGCCGTTCAGGAGAGTCATAGCCTCAGTATCAGGTGCGTGGCTGAAATTGCGCTGAAACGGATGAGAAACGTTCCCTCAATCTCCGGCCAGAGCCCGAGCCCAGTCCGGAAGCTCCGCCACCCTCTCGACTCCGGCCTCGGAAGCCAAAACCGTGGTGTTGATCAACCACAGCCGAGAACCATTCAGAAGATCGACATCGGCTTTACGGCTGCCTATCACTTCACACTCTTCCAGCGCAATTTGCCCACCCGTCCGGTAGTAAGGCTTCTTCTGGTAAGCACTGACCGCAACCTCATTCTCCTTGAGCAGACATTGAGAAAGATAAGCCTCCGAACTGTCCTTGACTTGAATCCCGATCTGGCAATTCTCAAAACGACTGTCAAAGAAGCTCGCCTTGGAAGCTTCCCCCACGCTCGCACCCTTGTCGCCGTTACCCTCAAAGACACAGTTTCGCACCGTCACTTGAGAGGTCATCATATCGATGCCGTCGTTTCCGGAATTCACGAATGTGCAGTTATCCACCGTACCCTTGACCATATCGAGGTCCAGCCCGTCGGAAAGGGCGTTCTCCCAGCGAGAGTCGCGAATGATCGCCCGACCGGCGGCGATATTGACGGCGTCGTCTCCGCCTGAGTTAGCTCCGAACCGGCAGTTGGCGATCTCGAGTTCGGGACATTCGTAGGCGTTGAACTGGCCTTTGAAGCCGACGCCAAACCAGCGACTGGGCGCACCACCGGCGCAGTCGACCCAATGAAACTTGGAGCCGGCCGTCCCCGGTCCGGCCAGGCCGATGCAGCCACCTCGCAGCACGATGGGACTCTCCTCGGTACCCACCATCTCCACTTTCCCGTTGGAGAAAAGGTTCGCTCCGGAGAAGACGAGTTCGGTACCGGGCTCCACGCGAAGAGTTTGCCCCGCCTCCACCACGATATCTTCGGACACCTCGACACGACCGGGGCCAAGCACCCGAGTCCCCTCGAACCCCTGAGGAAGGCTCGACTTGTGTTGATCACTTGCGGGCGCCTCTTCAGGCCACTCCGAGGGCACGACCGGCTCGCCGGTCACGGCGTTTTTAAAAGTCGTGGGCTCGGAGGCCAGCTCGTAGTACCGAGGCGCCTTGGGGAAGTGGATGTTCGCCAGAAACGGCCCCATTCCCGGGTAAAGGATCTCTCCGTCCACTTCCACCGCCACCGAGCCGTAGACGGCCACCTGTCGACCCCTCACCGCCACCTGGGCGTCGTTGAGAAACAGCATGATCGTCTCGTTGCGCCTCTTGAGCCAGTCCAGCACTTCCGCATACTCTTCGTCCACCCGGGTGGCCGGATAGGGCCGATAGGCAAAGGTGTAGAGCCCCTCGGGACGATAGACTTCGCCCAGATTCATGTCGGCTCGCAGGTCCGGTCCGGCCTTCTCCAGGTAGTCGGAAAGCCACTTTTTCATTCGTTCGTATTCGGCCGGCCCGGTCACCAGCTCAAACAGTTTGAGGTTTCGCTGATGGACCCAGGCGGGGTTGTGCATCAGTTGGTAGAGAATGACGTTGGTGGCCAGGTTCACTTTCAATTCGGGGAATCCGTGGAGGCCGTAGCCGTTGAGGTCCCAGGCGATCGGCTCGAGTTTACCGTGGTAAGGAGAGAGGAAGAAGACGTGGTTGTGCCGGTTGTCCACGTGGGTGGAGCCGGAGTGGACGTAGACGGCCGCCCAGGTGGCCATGGCCTCGAAGTCGAGATATCTGGCCAGCCGTCGCCAGCCTTCGGCCGTCTCGATCGGTTGGCGGATGAGCTCCAAAAACTCAGAAAAAAAGTCTAGCTCTTGCTGAGTCGGCTCTTCTCCCAACGGATTCCAACCGTCGAGACCGTCCCACAAGGTACGACCATCGAAAATATCACCTTTGAAGAAAATCCCGGGAAGCCGCTCGTTCATCAGCGCCAACGCCTCACCGGGGCGGTAAGTTCTCAGATAAACCCCGTGGGACTTGCCGTTGAGCATGAGACGTACCTGATTGCTCCGCCCGGAAATGCCACCCATCTCCCGTTGGAGATGCTCGGAGATCTGGTTCTTCACCCCCAGCACGTCTTCGGGACGCTGAAGCTCTACAAAACGATGCCCGAGTGCGATGTCTTTGCGCCGGATCTTCACCCTCACCGACGGTTTGGCGGGAATATGGTGCCAGTAGGACAACCCTCGCGAAGCCGCTTTCGCTTTCTGGAGCTTCTTCGACTCGTCGAAATAGTAGCCGTCGAAATAGGGATGGTTGCCTCCGGGATCGTGGTCCAGCGCCGGGTCTCCGAACACGACCGAGTAAAGCATATTGTGAAGGCTACCTTGATCGAGCCACAGTTGGACCTGGGGCAGACCGCTCTCATCGGGCGGCATATCGGCCCCGAAGAGATTCAAGAGAGCGACCTTCTGACTTTCCCAGAAAAGATCGGCTGAAGCCTTGCGAGCTTCTTCGTGGATCTTTGCCAACTGCGCCGGGTCGGCGACCCCTTCGGTCCTGAAGAGATTCAAAATCGCCGGATTGTGGAAGTTGGTGGCGAAGAAAAGAGCCATCAAAAAAGCGGCGATCGGCGAGACCACGATCTTGGCCACAGAAGACCAGGAAAGGAGGCGCTTCCCGTTTTCGCGACAGAGCCAGAGGCCGTATCGAGAGGGCGTCATAAGCCTTATATTCTCGCGCTCGGCGCATTTCCCCCGGGAGGAATTGCGCTATTTCCAAGTAAACCACCAGCGTGGACGAAGCGCTCAAATTCTTGCAGGTCGAGGCTGGCCAGGAAGGCCCGGTCTCCCTCTGGCTTGTCCTTTTCGCCCTCCTTCTGACCACCATGTGCTCCATCGTCATCGGAGCCGTCTACCGGCGCACCCATCGTTCGGCCGGATATTCTCCCACTTATGTGCAAACTCTGGTGCTCACCTCGGTGGTGACGGCCGTGATTATGGTCGTGATCGGGAGCAACCTGGCTCGAGCCTTCTCCCTGGTCGGAGCTCTCTCGGTGATTCGCTTTCGAAACGCGATCAAAGAGACCCGAGACGTCGGCTATATCTTTTTCGCCATGGCCGTGGCCATGGCTGCCGGCACCCGCTTCTTCGGTATAGCGATTCTTGCGACCGCCTACATCTGCGCGCTCATGATGGTGCTCCATCACTTTGGGTACGGGGACAGCAAGCAAGAGCCGGAGAGACTGCTGCGAGTAAGGCTACCCTACGGGACCGATCCCGGAGAAACATTGGAGAAAGTGTTCCAAGAGCTGTTTCTCTCCTATCAGTTGGTGGTAGCCGAGTCGGCCCGCCAGGGGATGTTCTTAGACACCATCTATTCCGTGCGGAAACGCCCTGAGGTCACTCCGTCGGAGATGATCGAGAAGATCGGCAAGGTCAACGGCAACCTCAAAGTCAGCTACCACCTCGATCTCCATTCTGAAGAAGTCTAGGACGCGTCCTAGAGTTCCTCATGTACGATCTTCGGCGCTACGAGATGAAGTTTCTTATCTCGGCGGAAGCTAAGGCCGTCATTCTAAAGGCCGGTGGTGAGACTCTTGAGATCGACAAGCACGTGGAGCAAGACAACGTCTACCGAGTCACTTCGCAATATTACGACACCGTGGATCTGGAGAGCTTCTGGGAGAAAATCGACGGAGTCGATCCGCGTCGGAAATTCCGAATCAGACTCTACGGGACCGAATTCACCGATGAGAGCGTCGTCTTTCTGGAGATCAAGTACCGAAGAGGGCAGACCGTCTTCAAGGAGAGGTTGAGACTGGCCGAAGGCTCGGCGGAGTATTTTCTCAAGTCGGCCTCCCCTCTGGAAGATCTGGACAGTCACTGTCTGGCCGAAAAGCCCGCGGAGAAAGATATCCTGGCCAATTTCGTGGCCGGCTCGGCCGTTGTCAGAGTGCCCAGCAACGTGATTTCCTATCTTAGAGAGCCCTGGGTTGGGAAGGTGGACCGTCGACTGAGAGTCACCTTCGATCACGTCGCCACGGCCCTCTATCCCACCAAAATCGAGGAGGCTATGGCGGGCGAAGGCTTGCCTCTCTTCCCTCCCAACAAGGTCCTTCTGGAAGTCAAATTCAGCTCTCGCCTGCCGGTTTGGCTGCGTGATATACTCATCGCCGAGGGGTTGAGTCCTATCCGATTCTCCAAGTACGCAACCGGGGTGGAGAAGCAGACCCTTCAACTCAAGGGGGCCCAAAGATGAACGATAAGAGATGCCCGGCATGCGATCTGCTGGTGGATGAGGGAGCGGCAGAATGCCAGTGTGACTTCGTTTTCTGGGACAACACGCCTAAGCATCAAATCACGCGAAAAAGGATCCTTGTGACCTTCAGTCTGTTGGTGGGAGCGGGCTTCCTCGGAAAGTGGTTGGTTTTCTCCGGCTTCGTGAGCGTTGCCAGCATGCTCAGCCTGAGTGTGGTCCCGTTCGCCCTTCTCCTGCTTCCTAATCTGCGAAAACAAGGCGGATGCGCCCTTACCCTAGCGATACTTTTGGTATTTTGGGTATCCACATTCATCGCTTATACCTGGAAAAAGGTTTACCCTGATCGGGCGGTCGACCCGATCGCCAAGACCGTCGTTTTCGACAATCGCAAGGTCTTGACCGTCGACGGGATCGAAGTAGGAGCGTCGCTCGCCTCCGTTTCTCCTCAGAAAGGGGTGATTGGGAAATCAGAAGATGGAAGAGTCGAGTTTGTCTTCGGCACTCGACTCATTCAAGGCGAAGAGGAGTTGCTCAGAGTAGGGGACCTCAGTGAGCGTTTTCTCAAGAAATTCCCCGACAGGACCGCTCAGACCGGCTTTCACAAATTAGGCTTCACCAAGTCGCTCTACCTCGAATTCACGGACGACCGCATTACCAAAATAGGTCTCTTCGACGGTGTTTGCTCCCTCGGCTCGGGCCCCGAAATCGAGGGAGTGCGGATCGGAATGTCACGCTCTTTTGTGGAATACAGTCTGCCCGACCAAAACAAGCGTCCCAAGATTTTCTACACCGGAGATCCGCAGAAGGTAGACGGCCTTTACGGTAATGAGCTTCAAACCGAGGACGATGTGCGTATCGAGCAGGGTCAATCCAAGGCCTCGGTACCCAAGATTGAGAAGGAGGGGAAAGGCCAGGTTGTCTCCGTCAAATATGACGAGCATGATAAAGTGGCGGCCATCTACTGTGGCGAAATTCGAGACGGTACTCTCGTCCCGCTATCTGTAGCACCGGCTAAGAGTAAGTCGCTAGGATTGAAGCTGCAGTCTCAAGAGTGTCTGCGGACAGACTCCAAAAATGAACCCACGGCATGGAGCGAGAGCTGGGCTCTCCCCGACGGCAGGGCCCAGCTCGACACTCGCTTGCCCAATGAGAGGGAATCAAGCGGGGAGTTCAATTGGGGAGAGTATACTGCCGAAGAAGCGGGGGCGGAGCCCTATCGTTGGTCTGTCGGCGAAACCAGCCATTGGACCTGGGAGGAGGGGATCAATCGTGGTAACCTCGCCTTTGTCTCGGGCGGGAGGGTTTTCGACCTCAGCTTCTCTTCCAACGCCTCTTGGGAGAAGCTCGACCTGAACAGAATCCACAAAATGGCCGAATCTGTCGCTGCGGGTAGCCAACAGTGAGCGAAGAGCGCGAACTCGGACTTGAAGACCTCCTCTCCGGATTGGCGGGAGAGGGCCAGGTCATCTCCACCGGCGGCGACTTCACCATCCACGTCAGCAAGGCCCAGGAGAAGCTCAAGAAATTCCAGCTACCTAACCCCTATTTCTACATCCTCAAATTGGTCCAGTCGGCCGTCCTGGCCGGGGCGAAGAAGATCGAAGTCAGTTGCTTGCCTCATCAGATCACCTTCAAGCACGACGGAGAGCCGCCGGCGGCTCACGAATTGAGAGAGCTACTCAGCTTCTTGCTGTACTCGGAGCAACAGATGAGCGGCTCTCGCTCACTGGTGAGACTGGCCGCCGCGGTCAACACGGCGGTAGCCTGTCACGCCCGGAGGTTGACCGTGGAATGCTGCGACGGCGAAGAGCGCTATCAACAAGACTGGTCTTCGAGCGGCTCCGAGTTCAAGGAGCTCTCCGGCGGGACCGAGCGAGGTGTTCGCTTCACCCTCAAACGCAAAGCCGACGATATGGCCTCCAGCCTTCGCCACGTGGGCGACACCAGGCTAGTGGACCTGGTCAGTGGCAATCGAAATGCCATTCAAAAAGAAGAAGCCGCTCTCCGAGACCGGGCCATTTTCTGTCCCGTCCCGATATTCTTGGACGGCGAGCGGATCTCCAGAACCGCCTTCGGAGTCCCCCGCTTTCCCAACTGCGGCAAAAACTTGCGCTCCAGTGTGCCCTTCTTCCATTGGTATAGAAACAAGGAGCACTACGTCGACCGCCGCTGTCACAAAAGGTTCCACCTCATTCAAGCTTACTATCCGGCCGAACCCAACGGACCGCCCAACCTGGTGGCACCTCCCCGAGCCAACTCTTTCCTCATCTCCGAGGAGCATCCCCACCGCCCCGGCCAGCCCTGCTCGCTCATTTTGGGCTGGGAAGCCAATCGAAGCCTTCCAAACCGGACCAACTTCATCAAAGAAGGTGTGCTGATCAATCAGAAATCCGACAACTTTAAAGTCAGCGGGATGTTTTGCCTGGTCTGTGTCCAGCACCTCGAAACCGACCTCACCGGCTTTCAATTGCGTGGTGGCGAGGAGTATTCGCGAGTTCTGAATTCAGTGGGATTGGCGATTCAGGAGCTGCGTGAAGAGCACGACAGGCGGGCTCACGAGTTGAGGCGGGTCTTCTCCGCTTGATGCTTCGCTGGGCCATCCAAACCAATCTAGGCAGCTCCAACGACATCGAACGTTTGCTTTCCGCTTGTCGTGACCAGGGTCTCCCCACCGTAGAACTCCGTCACATTCCTTTCTCCACTCAGCTACCGACGCTCGATACCGAGACCCCCACCGTGTTCTACGGCGCCACCCAATTCGTCAACCAGATCGCCACCGAGGGAAGGTGGACTCCCGGAGTTTTTTTCGAGGAAGAGAGATTCCAATTTTCGCTCTGTCGGTCGAAGCTTTCCGATCGCCTTCTTAACGCCGAGGCCCAGTTGACCACCCTGGCGAAACTCTCCAACGACTCCAGATCGGACTCTACGGAACTCTTTATCCGCCCTTCGGGCGATAGTAAGGAATTCGCGGGCAACATCCTGACCCTCGGAGAGATCAAGACATGGGTCGCGACCCTGGAAGATGAGGATATGTCCCTGACCCCGGAGTGCTCGGTGGTGGTGGCGGAGCCGGTGGGCCTGGCTTATGAATGGAGAGTCTTCGTGGTGGGTGGGCGCGCCGTCTCGGGAAGTCAGTATCGAAGGTACCACCGGCTTGAAGTGCAGGCCGGCTTGCCCGACTCGGTGGTCCGGTTTGCGGAGGAGACAGCGGAGGTCTACTCGCCGGCCGAGGTCTTCGTGATCGACGTCGCTCAGTCCGGAGACTCTCTCTTCGTGGTGGAGTACAACTGCTTCAACAGTTCGGGATTCTACGGCTCAGATATCGAGGCGATCGTCAGCTCGATCGACGAACTCTACCGGTAGCGCCGGGAACGGTCCGGTGGTAATCTTGTCTGGTGATCTCCCAACTCTTGTGGCCTCATAAGACCAAAGTCGAGACGCTCTCGCCCGAGCAACTCTCCGAACTGCTCTCTTCGGTCTTGGAATCACCCTATTTGGCCGAGAGCGATCTCAACGAAGGCTTCTCATCCACGAAAGGCTTTTCTATCATGTTTCGACGAGACCAACTGGAAAGGGCCAAGGAGTTGATGCCTACTCTGGTGCCCTATTTCGATTCCGTCCTCAAACCCGAGGCCAACGCCTTCTTCCTGAACCCCTTGGTGATATCTGGCGGCGGCGCGGTGGGAGCCCACGCCGACAAAACGCTCGCTTCCTACATCAAGTCAGCTCCCTACCCGTTCTGTGTCTCCGTGCTCTACCTCAGTCTGCCGTCCCCTCGGACCGGCGGCAACATCGTGTTTCATCGCTGGTTCGGACGTCACACTCTGTCGCCCAAAGAGAACCTGCTTTTGGAGTTCCCCGGTTGGCTCAAACATGAGGTCACGGAAATGCGCTCCGAGGATGAGAACCCAAGGGTGTCCATGGTACTGGAACAGTACAAGCTGGAAGATGCTCAGCTGGAAGCTTTAACGCCCTGGCATCTGGATAGCTGTCAATCTTTCGAGTTCTTTTTAGACGCTGCTTTGGATGGAGAAGAAGAAGACGAGGAACGAATGAGTCAAATTAAGATCGTTGACTACAAGTCTGAGTATAAAGACGCTTTTCGAGACATCAATCTCGAGTGGGTGGAGGAGATGTTTGAGGTGGAAGGCGCCGACCGCGAAGTGCTCGACAACCCCCAAGAACATATCCTGGATGATGGCGGTGTGATTGTCCTGGCTCTTGTAGACGGCCTCCCCATGGGTACGGGCGCCCTAAGGAAGACCGGCCCTGATGAATACGAACTCACCAAAATGGGTGTCCTCAAGAAGTCCAGGGGACTAGGGCTGGGGCGTTTAGTGCTTGACGCTCTCATCGAACGGGCTCAAAATCTCGGCGCACAACGCCTCTACTTACTCACCAACACCGACTGCGGCCCCGCGATCAAACTCTACGAAGCACGCGGTTTCTTGCACGACGCTGCGATTCTGGAAGAGTTCGGCAAACGCTACAAAAGAGCTGATGTAGGCATGACCTTCCCTTTAGCTCAGGCCGACCTCTCCAGCGGCTGAAAGTTCCCACCGTAAGCCTGGTGGGAAACGCCGATGGTCAAGAAGGCCACCGGATCGACCTCACCCACCACTCGCTTGAGCTCATTTACCTGCGGCCGTCCAATGGTGCAGAGCACCATTCCTCTCGGCTGCTTGGTGTAGCTCCCCGTCACCGTCCAGAAGGTCGCGCCCCGGCCCAGTCGGTCGGAAAGCGCGGCGCTCACCCTTTCCGGCTCGTTGGTGATGATGGTTGCCGTCCGAACCGCGCTAGGGCCCTCCAAGACGTGATCGGAGGCCACCCCGTTGAGGAAAAGCGTCAGCATGGCAAACAGTCCCGCTTCCCATCCCAACAAAATCCCGGCCAGGATGATGATGCCGCCGTCGGTGTAGAGATAGATGGAACTCAAGGGGACGCCCCATTTGTTCTGCAGAATGCGACCTATCACACCGGTGCCGCCCAGAGAGCCTCCTGCACCGAAGACCATACCAAGTCCGACCCCGCCGATCACTCCGGCGTAGATGGCACTGAGCAGGACGTCCTCGGTCACCGGAAACGATTCCATGACATGGGGCATTCGAGCCAGCATCAAGTCCGACGCTATCGAAAACACCGTGACTCCGTAGACCGTTTTTCCTAGAAACCTCCAGCGCCCCAGGTGATGAAAACCCAGCACCAGGATCGGCACGTTCATAAGCCAAACCATCGCGCCCACTTGCCATCCCGTGAAACGGTTGACGAGGATGGCGATACCGCTCACCCCCCCCGCGGCGATGCCGTGAGGCACCTGAAAAAGAGCATATCCTAGAGCCGCTATAATCGAACCTATGGTGATGACCAGATAGAGACGAAAGGTACGAAAAATCGACTTCTTGTCCATTCGCCGAGCGTTCGATTCGGGCTTGCCCGCTCCTGGGGGAACATTCTACCTATCAGATAGGGATATCCGTGCGGGGCAAAATGTAGCCGCGATCTCGAGTACGCTGAATCAGTTCGTACATTTCCAGGGCCGTCTCGGTCTTCAAGCCGTCTTTCGCGAAAGGCTTGCTGTCGATCACGCTATCCAGTTGAAAAAACCAGTAAAGTAGGGTCAGTGGAGAGACCCAAATGGGAGACTCTTTGGTTCTCACGTTCAGCGACTGATAGCCGAACTTGCCTTTCATAGCAGCCTGGATCGAGCCCGCCATGTTGCTTTGCCACTCCGGGTTGGAACGAGCGTGGATATAGTCCACCGCCTCCGAGAACCGCCGCCCTTCCTCGCTCTGAGGAAGAAGCGCCTCCACCCCCAGCATTCCACCCATCGCGATCTGTTGGGAGACTCGCATCAGGGCATCGGCGTGACGCACCTTGTGGTCCTTTCCTTCCGTCCCGAAGGCCGTGAAGGCGAAATAGCGCCGCACCTCCGGAAGGTTTCGGACGGCGCAGAGAGTTATGGCGTCTACCGTGGGCGTCCCAAGGTCGTATTCAGAACCCTCGAAAAGGGCGTCCACTCCGGCATCCACAACGATGATCGCGTTCAATTTCAGCGCGACCACCAGGTGAGCAAGGACGCGACTCAGCGGCATCACACCTACCTTCGTGTAGGTCCAAACGATGATGTCCTCGCCAAAAGCCTCGTGCCACCATCCGGCTAAGTAGCCTTCGGGGTTGTAGGTACTCGGCGGAGCCTCCGAGTGGCGCGTGACGGCATATAGGCGGCTCAACGGAGATTCGGTATTGCCCAGTTCCTCCAAGTTCATGGCGCTGTAGCTGGCCAGATGCACGGTGTGACCACGGGCCCGCAAACTCAGCGCTACCGGAAGAGCGCAAACCACGTCGTAGCCTCCACCGGCGCCGACCACCAGAACTCGACTTTCCTCTTCTAGGTCAACGTCAACCCACACGTTCCCACAATCCGCCCATTTTTCTGAGGTTCGGCCAGATGCTCCGGATACCTGGACGGATAGGGTCACATACTGCTAACTTCGTGGCCCTGGGCGCTAAGCCACCTCAACCGGCCGAGCCATCTCCTCCGCCAAATGCTTCTCAAAAGTAACCCCGAACCGCACCAGATAGCTCTCGGACACATCTGCCAGCGAGTCGGACAGCTTCTGGGTGATCCCCTTCAGCTTCTCCTCTTGCTCTTTCTCCAGACGGTCGACGGCGTCGGCCATCGTGTCGTCGGACTTGGCGGTGTCTTTGGAAAACTTGCCGGCGAACTCCCACATGGTGTCCTTGGCCTCCGAAAAGGCGTGCTTGACGGCCATCTCCAGGGGTTTGACGCCGTGACTCAGGCAAGCCTCGGCGATCGCTCGGCGCACCTTGTGACATTTCTCGATGTCCCCACCGGGCTGCCAAAGCTTCCGTCTCAGGGTTAGCTCAAAAAGCCAGGCTTGAGCCAGCGCAGTGGTGGCCTGATCGACGGCGCGCTTGATCTCCAGGAAATAGAAAAGCTTTCGCAAGAGCTTCTTAATGGGATAGATCAGTGCCGACCCCACGCACCCCAGAGCACAACAGCCGCTCGACTTCTCTTGAGTCAGATGCTCCTGCTCTTGCTTACTCAGAGTGAGACCCTCTTTGGCCGCGATATCCCTGAAAAGCCTTTTCTCCAGGTACTCCTTAGCCACATCATCCAAAAACGGAATGGGTATGAGAGCGGAGGCCCCGATCATCACGACCGGTGCCAAAAGATGGTGATCCTTGATCACCTGGTAAAGGAGTTCCGTCTCCTCTGCGCCGATTTCTTCTTCCTTCATGGCATCACCGATATCAACAACGCAAACGTCGTTGCGTTCCAAAACCCATGCACCAGGATACTCGCCCACAGCGAGCCGGACCTGCGATAGACCCAGCCAAATACCATTCCCAGGGCAAAAAGCGCGGGCAAACCCGGGGCGTCCCCGTGGATCAGAGCAAAGAGCGCGGAAGAGAGAACGAGAGCGGGCATATCGCCCCATTCGTCCTTCAGCCCGCCGTAGAGCCAGCCACGGAAGATGATTTCTTCAAAGAAAGGCCCCACAAAGACGACCAGGAGCCCTAGAGTGGCGATTTTCCAATTTGGCGCACCGGCAAAGAGCGCCAGGACGGGATTTTCCGACTTCGGCGGATGCCCTGAGAGAGCCGTGGTCAGGAAGTTGACGATGAAAACGATGGCCAGAGCGGCGAAATAGCCTTTACCCACCCAAGAAGGAGAAAATTTCCGAAAGTAGCTAGCGTCTCTCTTCAGCCCCGCCTGGCTCAAAACAACAATCATCAGACCGTAAAGCAAGACCTGAGATACGATGATGAGGCTAAACCGATCGACGTGGGCCGCCAGAGCGCCTACCAGACTCCCCAGACCGACAAACCCCAAGACGTCCCAAAGAAAAAAGGCACCGAGCACGCCGACAGCCGAAAAGGTGGTGGGCTTCATCGGAGGACTCCCCTCCACTTTCGGGCCCAGAAAGGAGAGCAGGGCGAGCAAGCCCAGCAGGAAGAGAAGCCCGGCCGTGATCCCGAATCTCCGCATACCCTCGTCGGCCAGCCCGACCAGTCGAGCCTTTCTGTCCGGGTCGGATTCTCGCAACTCTTCCGCCATAAGCGAGTAGACGGAGGAGAGCTTAGAATTGTCCTTGGGCTGTTCTCCACGTATGACCGCCTCGGCTTGCGGCTCTTCTTCAATCTCCTCTGCCATCTCCATCAGTTTTGTCGAGACTTCGGGGGTCAGATCGGACGAGTAGCGACCCACCACTGCCAACCTTTCGGCGATCTGAATGACCTCCGGAGCGCCATCGGAGCCTTCAGTGTGTTGGAAACGAACAAAGATACCCACGCAGAAACAGACGAATAGCCAGGCTACCGTCAACTGAACAACCAACTTACGTTGCCGAGACTTCGCTTCTTCGCTCAAGCCGGCGTCTCGATCTGATGAATTTTGTGAGTCTCCATATCTCGCAGAGGCATCTTACCATTTCAAGAGAATTCGTACACTTGTGCGGCGCCCTCATGGTACCTGCACTGTGGGGATATCGAAAAGAATAGACTGAATGAAGTTTCTCATAGTAGACGATTCATATGACGATCGTCTTGTCACACGAAGATATCTAAATCGCGAGTTCGGACACAATATCGAAGTCCACCAAGCCCGGGATCCGCAGGAGGCTCTCGACATTCTCAACCGAGAGCGTGTGGATTGTATATTGCTGGACCTCCACTACGGCGACTCCACCGGCCACAGCCTTCTCCAAGCCCTCAAGGAAAAAGACGGTGAGTTACCCTCCGCGGTCGTGGTGATGACCGGCTCGGGGTCGGAGGGCGCAGCCGTGTCCTCCCTCAAGATGGGCGCCCACGACTACGTCACCAAGAACAACCTGGATAGCGCTCTGCTCAAGAAAGTGGTCGATTACGCTCTCAACAGCTATCGCTTGCAGCAGGAGTTTAAAGCACGTCAAGAAGAGTTGGAACGGATCAATCAGGAGCTCAGCCACAAAGACAAGCTCAAGACAAACTTCGTGGCCTCCGCTTCTCACGAACTTCGAACTCCGGTAGCCGCTATGTTGGGTCTGGTCGACCTTCTCAAAGAATCTAACCTGGATGCCCATCAGCAACAGTTGGTAGACGACCTCGCCGCTTGCAGCGACTCGCTCCTTTTGACCGTGGATGACATCATCGACCTGGCTCGAGTGGAAGCCGGCATCATGGAGACTCGACCGTACGCTTTCCACCTGGTCGAAGAGATCCAGGAGAGCCTTCGCCCACTTAGAGTTCTAGCCAGAGACAAAGGTCTTATTCTGGCCAGCCACATTCCCGACGACTTCGGTCCCTGGCGCATGGGAGATCGGCGACGAATTAGACAGATCGTCAACAATTTGGTTGGCAACGCCATTAAATACACCGATCAAGGAAGAGTGGACCTTCGGGTGGAGGAGGCCGGCGACGATCAGGTCCTCTTTTCCATTTCCGACACCGGGATAGGTATCGCTTCGGCCGATCAGGCCCGCATCTTCGAGCCTTTTTTTCAAGCTGAAGAAGATGATGGTAAGAAAAGCTCCGGCCTTGGCCTGACCACCTGTGTGAGCCTGGTCAAGGCGCTCAACGGCGAGCTTAATCTGGAGAGCGAACTCGGCAAGGGCTCCACCTTCCAGTTTCAGATTCCGCTCCCTCAAATCACGCCACCCGCCGTGAAAGAGAAAGCGCGCACCAAAACGGGCGAGGCGCTTCAGAAGACGGACAAGCAGCAGAGTCTCCACATCCTGCTGGTGGAAGACAACCACATCATTTGCAACGTTCTGCAAGCCCAGCTGGAGAGCCGTGGCTACTCCGTCTATGTGGCGAGCGACGGTGTCAAGGCACTGAAACTACTCGAATCTGAGACGGTGGATGTGATCTTGATGGACTGTCAGATGCCCAACATGGACGGCTATGAGGCGACCACTCGAATCCGCCAGGATCTCAAGCTAAACCTCCCCATCATCGCTCTCACCGCCGACGCTTTCCAGAGTCAGCGAGACCGTTGCCTGGAGTGCGGAATGAACGACATCCTGGTCAAGCCCGTGTCTGCTCAAGAGCTGGATGATTATCTGACGAACCTGAAAAGAAGCTCTAAAGAGTAACGGTAAACCTGGACCCTTTGCCGGGTTCGGAATCCACCACGATCGTCCCACCGTGCCGGTCGACCATTTTCTTGACAATGGAGAGACCCAAACCGGATCCTTCTTTGAAGGCGCTCTCCCGGTGGTGCAATCGAACCATGATGTCGAAGATTCGATCGAGCTTCTCGGAGGGGATACCGATCCCGTTGTCGCTGACCCAGAACGCCGTCCTACCGTCCGGCTCGGTCCGCGCGCCGATCTCGATTCGAGGGTTTTCGCTGGTGTTATATTTCACAGCGTTGGAAACGAGATTGGCCACGATGGTCTCGATGAACGGCGGATATCCGTAGACCTCGGGCAGGTCGGGCTGGACCTCGGTCGCCACATCGCCATCTTTGAGCTTGAAGGCAAGGGAGTCCAGGGCGTCTTTCACGATACTGTCGAGACTCTCTCGTTTCTTGACGAGCTTTACCGTATGCAGCTTGGAGTACTCCAGTAGCGCGTCCAGCAAGCTGTTCATTCGCACCGCCAGATACTTCATCCGGTCGAGCATATGCGTGCCGTCGTCACCGACCACCTCGCCGTAGTCCTCGGTCAAAAAATTGGCGTAATTGGCTATCCCTCGGAGTGGCTCTTTCAGGTCGTGAGAGGCGATAGCGGCGAACGCGTTCAGTTCACGATTGGCCTGTATAAGTTGCTGGTTGAGCGCGGCCAATTCGGCCGCCCGCCTACGCAGCCTATCCTGGCGCTGGCGCAGGAAATTGAGGGCTAAATACTCCTCTTCCTCAGACCAAGGCTCACACTGTCCCTTCACCGCCTCGAGATAGGTCTCAAAAGAGCCCCGTGGATGCAAACGGGGGCCGTGCTTTCCGTACTGTATATTTTTTGTCTCGGGATTGCCGCCCCATTTGAGGTGCTTGGTCGTCTCTTCACGAAACCAAACCAGGCAATCCGAAAATCCCTGGCCCAGACCCACACAGAGCAATCCTCCCGGATACTTTTCCCACTTCCCACTGTCCGGGAAGGTCTCTGCCAAGCTGTGTGTAGAGAAAAGAGGTGGACCGCCCGATTCCTGAGTCTTCAGGAAGCGATGAAACGGCTCCCAGTCGGAGTTGTGCGGCAGAAGACCGCGTCCCGAAAACCGCCCTCCTTGATATCGGGCGACCCCATCGGACTCCAGCAGCGATTCCATGAGATCGAAGAGTCTAGCTGGCTCGTATTTGTCTTCCACCGTCAACTCCGACAACTGCTGGCAGATGTCGGCACGCTCTCTCGCCAACCGCTGGTTTTGGCGACTCAGCATGGCGTCTAGCTGCAACGAGGCAATCTGAGAAAGCAGTTCAAAGGCGGCCTTGGTCTGGGGGCTCATATGAAACTCTTCGTTGTGGTGACAGGCCAGAAGCCCCCAGAGCTTCCCTCCACGCTTGATGGACGCCGTTACCGAGGAGACGATGCCCATGTTCTCGAGATACTCGGTGTACATTTCCGAAGCTCCCCGAAGGACACAGTAGCTCATATCGAGAGCGGTTTCGGTTCGAGGGTTGCGGCGAGGGAAAAGAGGAGCAGGCGAGGCCGAGGAGTTGGGCAGGGACCGCATGTTGATCTTGTTATAGATATCACGAGCCGGTTTGGGGATGTCGACAGCCGGAAAACGGTGGCCCAGGAACCTCTCCTCCGTCCGCTCGCTGGTGCTCTCGGCGATGACCTCTCCCGACCAATCAGGTGCGAAACGATAGACCATCACTCGGTCTAACCCCGTCAAGTCTTGGACACCCTGGCTGAGCTTCCCACAGAAATCGGTGCAATCGTCTAAAACCTCCAAATCGGTCAGAAGGTGCCTCAGTCTTGACTCTAGTCGGCGAACTGGCGAAACCTTAGGCTCCAATTCCAGATAGAGCAGTCCCTCGTTGGTATGGGCAATGAGGTCTAAATCCGTGTTCGAGCCACGCGCGCGCACCGAACCCAGCCAATCTGTGGAGGTCGACAGGCGCTCTTTCCTCAGAACCTCTGAGAGAGTTCGCCCCTCGAGGTCTTCAAAAAGTTGGTCCAGTTGCGAATCCAACACCGCCGAATGATCGGGGAATCCCAGTGAAACGCAGTTTTCACTGACTTGGAGCGGCGTGAAGGTTTCCCGATCGAGCACCAGGAGAACCCCGTGAGGCAAGACGCAGCCCGGGATGTGAACGGGCTCGGTCTCGCAGTTGTTGGGAGTCGTCGTGCCGTCGAGTATCGAATATTCAGTTGGTTCCAAGCGCTATCCTGACTCCCCCAGGCGTCTCACCTTCTCCAGGGTTCAGGAAAACTCTACGTTCGCCTTCAGCTTTGCGAAGGGATATCCGCCGAGATGGACGGTTTTAGCGGAAACCGGCGAGGTCGTCGTCGGAGAAGGTACGCTGTCCGTCGAAAATACCTCCGGCCTCATAAGCCACGTCGTCCAAACGTCTGGCAAACGACTCGCTACCCAAAAGGCGCCTGGCCGCATCCCTGAGTTCGGGAGGCAATCCGGCGTTCTGGCCGGAGGCGATAGCTCTGAGATCGTCTTCATTGAACTTGCCGTTCTGCCCGCCGCCCGAGGCGGTGTCCAGCAAACCGCTATGATAGTTGAGGATACCGGCCGCTCTCTGGTCGGTCATTTGACCCTGGGTCGAGTAGCCGGGACGATTCTCGTAGCCGTCTATGAAACTGTTCAGGCCGTTGATATCGACTCGATCGCCGCGGGCACCCGATGCATCCATGGATCTCCAAACCGCTTCGTTGTTTAAGGTGTACTGAATCGCCTCTCGCAGTTCAGGGGTCGTCTCCGGATTGTCCAGAGCCGCTCTCAAGTCGTTCCTACCAATGATGCCGTCCACCGATCCGTTGCCGGCCGCTCGGTCCAAGAGTCCGGCGTGTTCGCGGAGCAGTCGAGCCGCTCCCACCGGCGACATCTCGCCCGGGGTCCCAGGATCCCGACCCTCACGGAGTCCGTTTTGACGGTCCCATCTGGCGAAGCTTCCGTCTTCTCGGTAGACGGAGAGGTTTTCCATATTATCGACCCTCGCCGTACCGTCGGCCTCGCTCCAACCTTCGCTGCGATAAACTTCGCGTCCCTGAGCGTCTACCACTCGAACCCTTTGACCCTGCTCGTTGATGACCAGCCGGTCGTCGCCGCGGCCCAGGTCGATTTGGTAGTTGTCTCCCCCACCGGACAGATTGACGACCGCGGTATCACTACCTCCGTGGGTGTTGATGCGAACGACGTCGTTGTCGGGACCTTGATGCTGACCGCCGCCGTTGACTCGAACGTGATTCGACTCGCTGTTGCCTTCATAAGTGTATTGGTCGTTGCCGCCGCCCAGGTCAGCCGAGGCGGTGGTGTTGTTGTCGAAGAGGTTCAAGGTACCCTGACCGGCGCGCTGGTCGATCACGTCGCCGGATTCCGAGCCGTGGGCGTTCTGCTGGGCATCGCCGTGGCGCTCGCCCTGCTGTTGAACCACCACCGGGCCACCACCGGAAGCCGCGGTCTGCTCGTTTCCGCCGTCCTGAACGATCACGCCCGACTCCACGGTCGCTTCCTGCACGGCGCGACCGCCTGCATCGGTCTCTTGCACGACCACGGAGTTCTCTCCGGCGGCAGCCGCTTGAACGGTGTCTCCCACCACGGTCTCCGCGGCTTGCTGAATGTTGGAATTGTCTCCGCCGCCGGCCACCTGCTGGGTGTCTCCGACCACGGTTTCCGCTGTCTGAGTTTCCACGTTGGCCCCACCGGCGTGACTAGTCTGGTTGACGTCACCGATGACGGTGTCGCCTTCCTGAGCACCGGTTTGATTACCGTAGTCGGACTGGCGGTCCTGGTTGACCTCGCCGACCACCGTCGCGGCTTCCTGGGTACCGGAGTTGTCGCCGGTCACCGTTTCTTGGGTCTGAGTGGCTCCGCCGATCACGGTAGCGGCGGTCTGGTCGCCCGAATTGTCTCCGGCTTCGGTTCTCTGGACCTGCTCGTTCGAGCCGACCGTAGCGGTGGCGGTCTGGTTACCCGAGTTGTCACCGGTGACGGTTTCTTGAACTTGGGTGTTGGTACCGGCCGTCACGACGGCGGTCTGATCTCCTGAGTTGTCTCCCGCGACTGTTGCCTCGACTTGGGTGTTGGTGCCGGCGGCTACGACCGCTGTTTGATCTCCCGAATTGTCACCTTGCTCGGAGGCTTGCACCTGCGTGTTGGTGCCGGCCACGGCAACAGCTGCCTGATCTCCGGAATTGTCTCCGGTCACCGTCTCCTGAACCTGAGTATTCGTGCCGGCAGCGACAACGGCAGTTTGGTCGCCGGAGTTATCTCCCGTGCCGGTGGCCTGAACCTGGGTATTGGCACCTGCCGCCGCGACCGCCGTTTGGTCGCCCGAGTTGTCTCCTTGCTCGGAAGCCTGCACCTGGGTGTTCGTACCCGCGGACACAACGGCGGTTTGGTCTCCGGAGTTGTCTCCGGTGCCACTCGCCTGCACCTGGGTGTTCGTCCCGACGACGGTGGCCGCCGTCTGGGTGCCGGCGTTGTCTCCGGTCACGGTCGACTGGGTCTGAGTGTTGGCCCCGACGACTGTCGCGGCGGTTTGGCTTCCGGCGTTGTCACCGTGGACGTTTTCTTGCGTTTGAGTGTTGGTGCCGACCACGGTGGCCGCGACCTGCGTGCCCTCGTTGTTGCCGGTAACGTTGGTCTGAGTCTGATTGTTGGCGCCTGCGACCGTGGTCGCGACCTGAGTGCCCTGATTGTTGCCGTGCACGTTCTCCTGACGCTGCTCGTTGACTCCCACAACGGTGGTCGCCACCTGAGCGCCCTGATTGTGTCCGTGGACGTTGGTCTGGACTTGCTCGTTTTTACCCGCGACCGCCACCGCAACCTGAGGTCGCTGAGTGGTCTCGTGGGTATGCTCTTGATGCTGCCGATTGTAAAACGGGTTGAGCCCGATCTGAGGCAGCCCGTGTGCGGCCACCGGAGGCTGATAGTTAGGGAAAAGGGGCGGAGCGCATCCATAGTGTGGATTGTGGAAGCCCGGAGGAGCGTACGGATTGTCCATCGGGTATCCGTACTCGAAACCCATCTGAGAGTTGTAGGGGCCGTAGTGCTGACCCATGTTGTGGCAGCAGCAGGGCGCGCTGGAGCCAAACATATTGTCCAACATCGAGCCGAACATCGAACCGATCATCCCGCCGAGCATCGCACCCACGAAGGGAATGGGGCAGAGCATCTGGCCCAGAACCGCACCGACAATGCCGCCAATCATGGCTCCGACACCCGGTCGGCGTTGCCCCAGAGGGCTATCGTACTGAGGACCACAAGGTCCCGGCTGATGGCAGACCGGTTGAGGGAATTGAGGCTGCTGACAGGTGTAGTGTGAGTTTACGGTGAGGTTCATATTTTCATTATTCCCTCACCCGGCGAGCAAATCTAGGTCATGTGGTTTTTTGTAACATCACGGTCACGATTTTTCAAAGAATCCTCATGAGAGGACCCACCGAAATACTGTGTATAAAATGTTAACAACTCGGAAAACTCAATTTTAAAAAAGTTGGTCCGGTTAGCCTTCCTGGTCGGTATCTCCTTCCGCCTCGTCAGGAACCAGACTTCTCAGCCGCTGATGCTCTTCTTTCAGGGTTTGGTCGGCTTCCTTGGTGGCGGTGGATACGGCTGTCGCGCGCTCCAAAAGAGACGCTTTGTCGGGAGTATTGGTGGCCAGAAACTCCTTGATTTCGTCTTCCGTGGCTCCTTCGTTTTGCATCTTCTGAATCTGCATCAAGAGCACCAGGCGCTGAGCCAGCGTCTCGGACATGATCTGATTGCTCTCTCTTTGTAGCTCCAGCAATCGCTTCAAGGCCTGATAGTGAGTCTCGGCCTCAGCGGGTGGAGTAATTTGGGCGAGTTTGTCCAGTTGGTCGTCCCAGATCAGGATATACTTGTCGGCGACCTTCTTCACTCCGGCGATGTCCTTCTGCTCGCGCAAAGGTTGCACTTCGTTGAGGAAGTCGCGAATATTAGACTGCATCTGACTGATCACGGGCTCCGAAACATTGAGATAGGTCACCACCTCCTCTTGGGCGGCAACTTGCCCCCCCAAAAACAGCAGCAAAAGGCAAACCAGGCTCCATCGGCGTTTCATCATCATCTTCTTCATATTATTTAACCCCTTCCGTGGGAAATCCGCGGGCTTCCAAGAGTGGCTTAATCGAAGGATCCTTGCCTCGAAACTCACGGTAGGCTTCGGCCGGTTCTCGAGTGTTGCCGGCGCTCAAAACGTGCTCCACAAAACGCGAAGCCACATCTGCGTTATAGGGATTTCCGGTCTCCTTGAAAGCGTTCCAGGCGTCCTGGTCCAGCACTTCCGACCAGAGGTAGCTGTAGTAACCGGCGGAGTAGTAGTCGCCGCTGAAAACGTGCGCAAACTGGGGAATTCGGTGCCGCATCACGATGGAACTCGGCATACCCAACTCGGCCAGAGTCGTCTTTTCGAACTCTCTAGGGTCGATAGCTTCTTCACCGGCCAGATGGAGTTTCATATCCACCAAGGCTGAGGACAGATACTCCACGGTGGAAAACCCCTGATTGAAGGTGTCCGCTTTCTTCAACTTCTCGATGAGTTCCGGAGGCATCGGCTCACCTGTCTTGTAGTGCAAGGCGAAACGGTTGAGCACTTCCGGCGTGGAGAGCCAGTGCTCATTAATTTGAGAGGGAAACTCCACGAAGTCGCGAGACACGTTGGTCCCCGCGAGGGTGGGGTAGCTGACCTTCGATAGCAGTCCATGTAGAGCGTGGCCGAACTCGTGAAACATCGTCTCCGCATCATCCCAGGAGATCAGGACCGGCTCTCCAGGCTTGCCCTTAATATAGTTGGAGTTGTTACTCACAATCGGAGTGATCGGCTCTTGGAAAGCTTCCTGAGTGCGATACTCGCTCATCCAAGCCCCCGATCTCTTACCTTCGCGAGCGTAGGGGTCGAAATACCAGTAGCCCACGTGCTTGTCCTGGCGGTCGGTAACCTCAAAGACGCGCACGTCTTTGTGAAAGACCGGAAGGCCCTCCACCTCGGCGAACGACAGTCCGTACATCTCTTCGGCCACCCAAAACTGGGCTTCCAGTAATTTCTCCAATTGAAGGTACGGCTTCAGTTCGGTGGCATCCAGGTCGTATTTCTTCTTACGAACCTTTTCCGCGTAATATCTGTAGTCCCAGGGTTCGATCGTGATCTCTTCACCACGCTCCGAAGCGATAGCCTCCATATCCTCGACCTCTTCGGCCACTCGCTCGACCGCCGGCTTCCAGACCTTCTCCATCAACTCCATCGCATTCTCGGGATTGCGGGCCATGGCGTCGGAAAGCTGCCAATGAGCGTGAGTAGGGAAACCCAGCAGTTTGGCCTTCTTGGCTCTGAGCTGAAGAATCTCGGTGACCAGAGGGTTGTTGTTTGTTTTGCCCTCTTTATCTCCCCGGGAGACCCACATCTCCCAGACCTTCTTGCGTAAGTCTCTTCGATCGGAGTAGGTCAGAAAGGGATCGGCCGAGGAGCGGGTGTTGCGGATCACCCATTTACCGTCCAGCCCCAGATCTTCTGCTTCCGCGGCGGCCGCCGCGATCATCGTGTCCGGCAGTCCGCTCAGATCGTCTTCCGAATCCAGAACGACCTTGTCGTTTTCTTCATCGGCCAAAAGGTTCTGTCCAAACTCGGTGTAGAGGGTAGCCAACCGGCCGTTGATCTTGGTCAATTCCTGTTTTTGTTGCTCACCCAGTTGAGCGCCCGACTTTACGAAGCGATTTCGGATCAACCAGAGGAGGCGGTCCTGCTCCGGGGTGAGGCCCGCCCCTTCGCGATTCTCGTAAATCGAATCGATCCGCTGAAAAAGCTCTTTGTTCTGAATCACCTCGTCGGAGATGGCCGAAAATCGGGGCGACCATTCTCGCTCCAGGGTCTGGATCTCCGGATTGTTCATGTTAGACGAGTAGATCTCGAAAAGAATGGTGACTCGCTCAAACTCTTCGCCCGCGTGCTCTAGCGCGGCGATGGTGTTGTCAAACGTCGGCGGCTCCGGATTTCTGGCGATCCTAAGGACATCGTCACGGTAGCTTTCCAGCGACTGTTCCAGCGCCAGGCCAAGCCTCTCCGGGGTCACCTGATCAAAAGGCGGCACCCCGCCGTGGGGTCCGGACCACGGTTTGAGCAGAGGGTTCTCCTCGGCAATCGCGGGGACGGATAGACTCATCAACGCTAGCAGCAACATAATTCTCGGCATTCCTCTCAGGATGGATACTCGTTTCATTCAATCCTCGGTTTCTCTCGGTAACGATGTACACGAAACGGCCGCCCGGGACCTTCAGCTAGGGTCGAAGACGGCGGAGGGGTTGGTCGGCCACTAAGGAATCGACCCCTCATGAAAAGAGTGTTTTCCATACTGCTCCTGGCCATCTTGTTCTCGGCCCCCGTCTCGGCGGACTCCTACGACACAACCCAAAAGTTCTACGATTGGTTTCTCCAGTCGAACGACCACTATCGCAAGAACTTCAGCGAAGCCCGCCCTTTGTTCACTCCCGAACTGTACGATCTGCTCACCGAAGCCTTCGGAAAGCAACCGGACGACGGTTGGTGGCTGGACTTCGACCCTTTCAGCAACTCCCAAATGGGTCTCCAGTCCGCCTCCGTAGGCAAGCCGAAGGTACTCGGGGCCGACCTGGCCATGGTGCCCGTCACTCCTATTTACGGCCGCGGCGGCGACTCCAACTATGAGGGAGACATCATCAAGGTGTACCTGAAAAAGGATGGTAGCGACTGGAAAATTGCCAACATGGCCTACGGTGGTGACTACCCTTTCGAGCTGAAGACCTACCTCAAAGACGGCCTCGGGAAGTGATCCCGTTTGTCATAAGACTGGTGCTGGCCGCTCTCTTCGTGGCTGCCGGAGTAGCGCATTTCCGCACTCCGGAGCCGTTCGTGAAGATCGTTCCCCCTTTTCTTCCGTCGCCCTACGTGCTGGTATACGTCAGTGGCATCTTCGAAATACTAGGAGGTCTGGGCATCCTCGTTCCAGCCACTCGACTGATTGCCGCCTGGGGTCTCATCGCTTTACTCTTGGCCGTGTTTCCGGCCAATATCTACATGGCCACGGCGGGAGTCAAAATCGGGGGGTTCCCAAGCCAGCCCTGGATGGCCTGGGCCAGATTGCCGTTCCAGTTTGTGCTGATCGGGCTAATCTACTGGGCCTGCGAGCTCGAACTGCCCTGGGCATAGTCCTGAGCTACCCGCAAAAACTCGTGGGCACCTTCGACCGACTCCCGCATCACTTCTAGCGCTTCCGACTCCTCCGGGGTAAAGTCGGTGCCGGTCTCCATAACGGTGGAGTACATCCCCTTGGTGTGATAGAAAAAGTCGTCGGACGTTCCTTCGGTGACCTGAGACACCACGGGTGAATAGTCGTTACCCGCCACACTTTTCATGGCTTGCTGCACCCGACCGTGCATGGTGTCGTAGAATTCGTCGTCGCTTTCAGTCGCTCCCATCGGCCTTCGAATCTCACGACCGTAAGAGTGCCAGTCCACCACGAATTTGATGTTCGGGTGGTCGTTCGTCACTTTGACCAGCGCCTGGGTTTCCGGCTCACTGGCCGGACCCGCACCGGAGTAGACAATACTGGAGACATCGTCTGATTTCTCCCATTGATAAGGATAGTTTCGATTGATATCGACCCCGTACTCGCCGCCTTCCAGGGGGGCGCGGTTTTTTCTCCACATCGGGTCGTCGTAGGCTGCGAAGTTGTGACCGTCGGGATTGGTGTTGATAGCGACATAAATGTCGAGGTCGTTCATGAGGGCGGTATTGGCCTTCACCTTCGGGTCTTCGCTGGAAGGATCGTAGTTGTGTACCAATTGATGAGCAAACTCCATCATGCTCATGGGGTTCATTCGCTCCCGAGCGTGCGGTGCGGCGTACTGGAATATGCCGACTTTCTTGTCTCGATCTTCGGTTTTCGGCCCTAATCGCAAATAAACCAGCTCGGAGTTGCCGTGGACGTCTTTATTGGAGCCGTCGTAGCCGTGGGTCTTGATACCCGTCTTAACCAGATCAACCAGATCCGGGAAGTCTTGGGCAAGCTTTTCACACTGAGCTTCGATGGAGGTAGGGGTCAGATAGCCGGTCACAAAGCCGGACTTGAAAGCCTCCGCGATCGGTTGAGCTAGAGTAGGGGGCAGACTGGCAGCCAAGTTTGTTTGAAGATTGCTGGTCGCCTGTTGCTGCAAAGAGAGCTTTGGAGCGACCTCTTTCGCCTTCCGGCCCGAGAGTTCAACCCTTTCCGAGGGTGGACTCTGCTGAGATGGAGCCTTCTTTCCCTTGCTATTTCTGGCTTTGGGAGTTTGCCCCCGGGAAATCTTCTGGGTAGGTATGGAGCGAATCGACATTTTCACATTCTCCTGCACCACCAACCTTATTGCAAATCCCTTAATTCATGCTTAAAGGCTCATGAGAGTCGAGGAACGAACTCCTCTGTGGGATGGGTAAGTTCTACTACACGGCGGAAAACAGCAAAGGCAAAGAGATCTCCGGCACTCTAACGGCCCGCAACCTGGCCGAAGCACAGCGAAATCTCGAGCAGATGAGCTATACCGTCAAGAGTCTGCGCGAGAAACGATCGCTCGGATCTCTGCTTTTTGGTCGGTGGCAAGGCGTTAAAAAGTCGGAACTGGCCCTCTTCAGCCGGCAGATGGGTGTCTTATTGGCGGCCGCCGTCAGCATTCGACGCTCTCTTCAGATCATGTCGATGCAAGGGTTCAGTCCGCAGTTTAGCTCCACCTTAGGCCAGGTGGAAGCGGACATCGCGGAGGGACAGTCGCTCTCGCGCGCTTTCGGTAGGCACCCCGGCACTTTCAACATGCTTTATGTCGGCATGATCAAAGCCGGCGAATCTTCAGGCTCTATAGACAAGATCTTTCACAGGCTCGCCGACCACTTGGACAAGGAAGTCCTGGTGGGCCACAAACTCAAATCGGCCATCACCTATCCCGCCTTTATCTTTGTCCTGGCGGTAAGCCTGGCCGTCATTATCGTCCAGCACATACTCCCAACGTTCATCAACGGAGTCTTCGCTCAGGAAAACCTCCAGCTTCCGTTGATCACAAAGACTCTGGTGACCGTCACCAACTTTCTCAACGATCCGAACGTCCTTCTCACGCTCTTCGGAGGAACGGCGGTAGCCGTCTTCCTCCTCTATCAGTACTCCAAAACCGCTCCGGGTCGATATCAGTTCCAGACTTTGCTCCACACCCTTCCCGGCACGAGAGATGTGATGGCCGTCCTGGTGTCGACCCGATTCTGTCGTCTCTTCGCCTCCTTGCTGGCTAGCGGCATCCCACTTGTCCACGCCCTCGAACTCTCGGGAGCCGCACTGGGCGACTACTACGTCGCCCCGAAAATGGAAAGGGCCAAAGACGAAATCAGAAATGGGGCTTCGATGGCCGAGGCCTTGAGGAACATGTACGTCTTTCCACCGCTTCTAATCGAGTTTCTCAATGTGGGCGAAGAGACCGGACAGATCTCCGGTCTTTTAGACAAACTGGCCGCCATCTACGAGGATGACATCGATAACGCCATCAACTCTTACACCGCTCTCCTGGAGCCTTTGATGCTGGGAGTCATGGGGTTGTTGGTGGGATACGTGGTTATTGCGGTGTTTCTCCCGCTCTATCAACTCGTGGACGCTTTTTAGTCAAACTCCCATCCCTATCCGGTATCCCCATCGGTACTAAAGTACGGGTCCTACAGTGCCCCTATATATACACCTAGTATATATCTTGGAAACATCCTGAGAGATACAATATTCCTTAGGATCCTTCAGGAGGGCAATGCGCCGTAAACTTCTTCCTTCCGGTATTGGAATCATCGGGGAAATTGCGGCCAGTTCGGTATCTACCGGGATACTCTCGGAACTGGTCGGTCAAGCGACAAAGGATAGACACAAATACAGAGTTCGTTCTCAGAGATGCGGGCTCACGATGGCCGAAATCATTATGGCCATCGGATTTCTTTCCATCTTCACAACCGGCCTGTTGGCCATCGCGACCAAAGGCTTCGACCTTTCTAAGCGCGAGGTCGACATGGCGGGTGCCTATCAACACTGCGAGTCGTTAATGGAAAGATATTCCCACGATTCGACTCGCTCTACATCGTGGCAAAACATCAACTCTATCACGGCCCACAGGTTTCCCACCCGGGCAAACTCAAGCGGCGTCCAAGTCGAGGACCGTCGGTTTTGCTACACCACAAAGGTGGATGTCATCGGCACCGATCTCAAAAAGGTTCAGGTCCGCCTCTTCGTGACAGATCCGTCCAGTTCGACGGCAACTCCAGATCTAAAACGGGCGAAAGGCGGCGAGGTCTTGCGTATGACAAACTTCTACTCCAAGCCATGAGGACGTCCGACACGCGCTCAAGAGGTTTCTCTCTGCTGGAGGTCTTAATCGCCGCGGCTCTTATGAGCATGCTGTTGTTGGCCATCTACGCCATTGCTGAGATGCTCTCTCGATCTCAGATCGTCACCGAGGCGCGAGCCGAGGCTCGACAGGCGGTCCGGACGGGAACAAACAGGTTCATCGTATCGGGATCGGGGGCGAAATGGTTCTTTCGGGGAGCGAATGCGTCGGAGGTGTTTACCTTGAACGGAATTTCGTGTCGCCTCCCCTGGAGAAACACGACCGGGACATGGGTGCCTGGTGACTCTGTCGCGGTGGCCGTGCCCAACGATCTGACCCGACCGGTCAACGACAGCCTTGATCCCTTGTCACCAACTACGCCTCTATATCCTGTGACTAGCGCCAACGCCAGGCCGGATGGGTTTCCCGACCACGACTACTCTGTCGTCGTGATGACGACGACTGAAGCTCGCCAGGACTCGCGGTCGGCCCGACAAGAAGGGGCCAGAGACCTTGTGGTCATGCGCTGGGACGCCGTGACTCCGGCCACGCCGGGGTTGGTGTCTTCGATCGACCTGACGCGACTGAGAGCCCCGACCAGCGTCGCCCGCTACGATGCCTTCCTTAAGCCTCTCAATCAGAACGGCTTTCAGGTCAACTACCTAGAGCAGCCTGGACAACCTGTGGCAGCGTGTCGGGTGACAGCGAACTTTCGCAACCTCCCGCGCCAAGGTGCCGCCCAAGAAGAGTCTTACGAGTTCATTTTCACGACCCGAAATTAAGGAGATTCCATGACTCCGTATCACCTCAACCCAACCAAGCGCGGTATCATCATGGTGTTTACACTTCTGATTATGCCGATCTGCGTCATAATGGGCGCTATCATGATCAAGACCTTGATCAGCGAACGCTACTTTCTCCAAAACGAAAAATCTATCGGCCAGTCGTTTTACATGGCCGAGATCGGTCTCAACGTAGCCTACTCCGCCTACGTGCGGGCGCAAGTAGAAACTTCGAGTGTCGAAGCCTACACTCACCTCAAAGCTTCGACCGATGGGCCGAACGATTCTGGAGCCGTGATTCCTACCGGCTACCTGACACTCCCTACCCAGGTCACTGCCGCCATCCCCTTTCAGCGGGTGGCGAGCGGACCTTATCAGGGATGGTATGAATACAAATGGACTCCCGGGGATGCTCACGAGTCTCTCACCGGAACGGGTCTGAAAGAGCTGATCCGGTTCCGGGTTTCGCGAATGCAAGTGGGGCAGAATCAGCGCAACACTTCCTGGGAGATTGTCTCCGAAGCAGAGTTCGCCGGACTCAAGAAGACCCATCGCCAGACCGGCATGTTGGAAGGCTTCCTTGACTTCGCCGAACTGGGCAAAGGCGATATCAATGAACACATCCGTGGTGCCGATCAGTTCATCACCGGTAAGGTTCACGCGAATGGCAACATCTATCTCCGCCCTGAATCAGGAAGAACTTTGACTTTTCGTACCGATTCGATGACCGCAACGGGAAAATTCGTGTACGGGAAGGATGCCGTGGGACGGTCTTCTTCCGGCTTCACGGTGAAAGCGAGTAAAACCAACCAGAACGGTTCTCTAGTCACTTGGCCGGTTGGGTTCAATAGCGACTCCTCAAATTGGCACGACCCTCGGACCGGTGTTCTCGCATTGTTCGACGGTACCGTCAGAGACGGAGCTACCGGTGCGACCCCAAAATCCATGCCGCCGGTGGCCAGTTTTGAGCCTGGTGGGTTCTACTATCAGAACGCTCAGAGCGGGGGGCTTCTGATATCTAAGAGTAGCACCGGTCAGGTGCAGGTGAACGGGGTTCCTCTTGCGAGCAGTCCGTTGGGGCCGAGCGGTAAGAAAGTGATTAGCGCGGTCACAGTCAGGAACCATCTGGAAGGTCGAAATGTGACGATGTATCAAATCGATTTTGATCAGAAGGAAAGCGCGGCCCGCCCTGCTGGACAACAGCTCGCGGCTTCCGACTATGGAAACGGTCTCATTTATTCGGAATTTCCGGTGGTGATCACCAATGGCGCCAAACTGCCGCGAAAAACGACTATCGTGAGCCAGTCCACTATTATGACTAAGGGCGATTTCAACAAAGAGCAGGCAACATCAGACGACTTGAATCTTTGGACAAACGGCGGCACGGTAGGAGGCAACTACTATCCGCCCAGGACTTGGACCAGCAAGCAGTCTGCAGCGCTCATCACCAAAGACCGCATCTTTCACGTCTCAAAAGGCTTCAATCTGACGACCACTGTTCCATTGAAGGCCGCACCCACAGAAGGTGAGGAGTATGCAGGCGACAACAGGCACGTCAATCGAGACAATGGGCAGACTACTACGAACGTTATTGAGATTAATGCAGCACTCATAGACGGCGCCCCCCTGCACGACGAAATAGAAAACCGTGTGGTCAACCCCGCCTATCCCGATCCCAACGACCCCAACGTCCTGGCCACAAAACCGAAGTACGACTACACCATGAGCACCACCATGGCTACCAGTTGGGACGATTTTCTGGAAGATCTCGGCGGAACTCCTAAAGTGGTGGTCAAGAAACGAGGCTCCATCGTCCACATGGACAACGCAACCCTACCCAACTCCCTCTCCGTCACCAACCCTCCCCTCGGCGTCCTAGCCTGGCACCGAAGCTACAGCAGTCACTATTCAGCGCCGGTTCGTGACTACGGCTACGACGAAACGCTGAAGAAAGACCCCCCGCCCTTTCAGCCCGTGGCCGCCACGAAGCTCTTGTGGCAAGACCGTTGAGCTAACTCCTTCTCCTGACGAAAAAGTGCCCTGTTCGCGGACAGGGCACTTTTTTAATGGCCTATCGTGAGATCGCCCGGCCTGAAGGTCGCGATCACCCGGCGAGCCACGACCTCCTTATCCTCTCGATACCGATATCCGTAGGAATACTCGATGGAATTGATCGAGCCAGAAGCAATATAGACCTTGCGATGAACTCTTCTACTGTCTTTTGTGAAGAGAATCTCGTACCAGTAGCCGTTTGAGTCGGAACCGTGTTCCTCTTCCACTACCCGCTCACCGGCCGCCCCCTTGACTCCGGAAAAGTACTCGTGCGGTTTGATTTGGTAAGGGTTGTTGGTCCCCGAGACCTGCACCCGAACGGTCCCCGTCTGCCAGGTGACCCCGGATCCGTCGGCCGCTCGGTTCGAAACGACCAGGCTTGCGGGCAGGCTGAGCGAGTATCCAAAACGAGAATTCCTGTACTCCGTCCAGCCCTCTTGAGCACCCGAGACCCCGGCCAGAGCTAGGAGCAAAGCCGCAACAAAGATTGAAATCCCGCGTTTCGTGATATATAAGTTCAAGAACTCTATAATTCTAGTGCTCCTCTAATATTAGTAGCCTTCATCGGTGTGCTATAGTGACGCGCCATTCCCTGGGACGGAAAAGAATAACATGTTACAAGCCCTTCTGAAAAAAGTATTCGATTCAAACGAACGGGAAGTCAAGAAGCTTCGCAAAATCGTTGACAAAATCAACGAGTTCGAACCCCAATTGGAGAAACTCTCCGACGACGAACTGAAAGCCCAGACTCCCAAACTCAAAGAGAAGCTCGCCTCCGGCAGTACGCTCGACGACATCCTGGAAGAGGCCTTCGCCACCGTCCGCGAAGCCTCCAAACGGGTCATGAAGATGCGTCACTACGACGTGCAGATGGTGGGCAGCCTGGTCCTCCACCAGGGTCGTGTGGCGGAAATGAAGACCGGTGAGGGTAAGACCCTGATGGCCACCTGCGCCATTTACCTCAACGCCCTGGAGGGCAAAGGGGTCCACGTGGTCACCGTCAACGACTATCTGGCCAAGCGGGACGCCATCTGGATGGCTCCTATTTATGCTTTCCTGGGTCAGTCAACCGGGATCATCAACCACTCCGTGGCCTTTCTTTACGACCCTGAAGCAGAGGGCGAAGCGAAGGAGGTCCATCGTCGAGAAGCCTATGCCGCCGACATCCTTTACGGGACCAACAACGAGTTCGGCTTCGACTATCTGCGTGACAACATGGTGTGGGAGCTGGAGCAAAAGGTTCAGCGAGGACACAACTTCGCCATCGTGGACGAGGTGGACTCCATCCTCATCGACGAAGCGCGAACTCCGCTCATCATTTCCGGTCGCGGAGAAAAAGACGCCGTCGACTATAAAAAGTACGCCGACCTGGTCGACAGCCTGGAGCGCGACGAGCACTACACGGTGGAGGAGAAAGCCAAATCGGCCTCTCTCACCGACGAAGGCACCGAGGCCGCCGAAGAGCACCTCGGCCTGGAGAACCTCTGGGACTACGAAAACGCCGAGGACGCTCACCGCATCGGCAACGCCCTGCGAGCCAAAGAGTGTTATCGGGCCGACAAAGAGTACGTCGTCAAAGACGGTGAGATCGTCATCGTGGACGAATTCACGGGCCGCTTGATGTTTGGACGCCGCTATTCCGACGGATTGCACCAGGCTATCGAAGCCAAAGAAGGCGTGGAAGTGCGCTCAGAAGACCAAACTCTGGCCTCCATCACTTTTCAAAACTACTTCAAAATGTATAGCAAGCTCTCGGGAATGACCGGTACGGCCGCCACCGAAGAGCGCGAATTTCGCGAGATTTACAACGTCGACGTGGTGGTGATCCCCACTCACCGTCCGATCGCTCGGGAAGATATGCCCGACCTTGTCTACAAGGACAAGAAAGCCAAGTTTCAAGCGGTGGTGGAAGACGTCATCGAGCAAAACAAGAAACAGCGGCCTGTCCTGGTGGGAACCCGCTCGATCGCCGAGTCCGAAGCTCTTTCGCGCTTTCTCAAAGAACGCGGAATCAAGCACAACGTGCTCAACGCCAAATATCACGAGCAAGAAGCGGAAATCATCGCTCAGGCCGGACGCCCGGCAGCCGTGACCATCGCCACCAACATGGCGGGCCGTGGTGTGGATATCGTGCTGGGCGGAGCGCCGGTCGACGAAGAGAAGCAGAAGCTGGTCAAGGAGGCCGGTGGTCTCTCCATCATCGGTACGGAGCGCCACGAGTCTCGCCGCATCGACAACCAGTTGCGCGGTCGTTCGGGACGTCAGGGGGACCCTGGTAGCTCTCGGTTCTATATCGCCCTGGACGACGAACTGATGCGCCTCTTCGGCTCTGATCGTATCAAGAACGCCATGGAATGGCTCAAGATCGAGGACGACGTGCCGATCGAGAGTAGTATGGTGAGCCGCGGCATCGAAAACGCCCAGAAAAAGGTGGAAGGGCACCACTTCGATATTCGTAAGAACGTTCTCAAGTACGACGACACGATGAACGAGCAGCGTCGTATCATCTATGAAGAACGCGATCGTATCCTCTCCGGTGAAAATCTCAGACCTCACGTCTTGAATTTCGTGGAGCAGATCGCTCAGAGCTGGATCGATACCTACTGTTCCACCGAGATGAACCCGTCTCAGTGGCAGTTCGAGGAACTTTGGGGTGAGCTGAACCATTTCCTCACCCTCCCAGAAGACGCTGAACTCGAAGATCTCTCTGAGCACCGCAAGCGGGGTCCGATTCTGGACCAGATCAAAGCCTGGGCCGAGGAGCATTATCAGGCCAAGGAAGATATGATCGGCGCCGAGACGATGCGGGCCTTCGAAAAGTGGTGCCTACTGCAGACGTTAGACCAGAAGTGGATCGACCACCTGCGCAACATCGATCAGTTGCGAGACGGCATCGGCCTGCGCGGTTACGGTCAAAAAGACCCTCAGCTGGAGTTTATCCGCGAAGCCTACGACATGTTCAGTTCGCTGAAGCACCGAATCCTAGAAGACACGGTGCGGTTTATGTTCAAACTGGAAGTACGCCAGGAGTCCGAAGTTAAGTCGGAGCGCTCCATGGAAGAAACCAAAACCAACAGAGACGAGGGCGACGAAGCGGTCAATCAACAGCCGGTTCGCCGAACTAGTGAAAAGATAGGTCGAAACGACCCTTGTTGGTGTGGTAGTGGCAAGAAATGGAAAAAGTGCCACTATCCGCAAGAAGAAGAGTAGAGAGAGACGGCTCTCTTTACGCTTCGATCAAGTAAGATCTCAAATCTCCCGAATGGAGGGACATCGTGCTAGGACAGTACGAAGATCGGTTGGAGGAATTTCGCGCGCGAGTATCCCGTATGCGCGAGTATCTTTGACCTGGAACTCAGTAAACAAAAGGTAGAGGAACTAGAAAACGCGGTTTCTCAGCCGGACGTGTGGAACGATCCTTCCCACGCCCGCAAACTCAACCAGGAGCTTTCACGCCATCAGGGTGTGGTAGAACTCTGGACATCCTTGCAAGACAAACTTCAAGAGGTTGGCTTTTTCGCGGAAATGGTTTCGGACGAACAAAGCCCCGAAGCCGAAGAAGTCGAGCAGGGCTTTGAAGACCTGGAGACCGTCCTGGAGAAGGCCGAAACGAAGGCTCTGCTCTCAGGAGAATACGACCAGGCTTCAGCCATTCTGAACATCCACAGCGGCTCGGGAGGCGACGACGCTCAGGACTGGGCTCAGATGCTTCTCCGTATGTATTTGCGTTGGGGAGAGGCAGAAGGGCTCAAGATGGACCTGGCCGAGGTTTCCGACGGCGAACACGGCATCCACTCGGCAACGATCTTTGTGGGCGGCGAGAACGCCTACGGTCTGCTTCGGTCCGAACGAGGGGTGCACCGGCTAGTCCGCATTTCTCCTTTCGACTCGGCTAATCGTCGCCACACCTCGTTTGCCAAGGTCGATGTAGTGCCCGAATTAGAGCAGGCGAAGGAAGTCGACATCAGGTCGGAGGATCTCAAAGTGGACACCTACCGTTCCTCTGGAGCGGGCGGACAGCACGTCAACAAGACGGACTCCGCCGTTCGTCTTACCCACTTACCTACCGGAATCGTGGCAGCTTGTCAGAACGAACGCTCTCAACACGCCAATAAAGAGACGGCCATGCGGATGCTAAGAGCCAAACTTTACGAAATGCAGGTTCAGCAGCGCAAGGAGCATCTCTCTGAACTGAGAGGCGAAAATACAGAGGCAGCGTGGGGTTATCAAATCAGGAACTACGTCCTCCATCCCTATTCGGTGGCTAAGGATAGACGAACAGGTTTCGAAAATAGTCAAGTGCAGGCTGTACTCGACGGCAAACTGAACGGATTTATTCGTGCCTATCTGGAGGCCTGTGTCAGGCTCGGCCGTGAACCGCAACCCGGAGAAGGCGGCGGTGACGACGACTGAACCCTCGTCAAATGGGCCATGTCGGCAAGTTTACAAAATCCGCTCGGCTCCCATGAACTCGGCCTCCTCTGGACTCGAAAAGCCATAGGATCTTCATGGGGGTTGCACACCTCGAGCAAACGATGTATAACCCGCACTTATAAAACAAAGTGATTCTGTATCTAACCTGTCAGGTAACTGTTTAAGACTTTTTTTTCACAAAGAAGGAAGTTCTCAGCATTCGTTAGAAACGCCGGGTCACAAAATTATGATGAAAAATTTTCCTCTCTCCTCGGAGGGAGGAAGAAAAGGTCAGACAATATCTGCCCTACCGAAAAAGGTTCAAGCCTCTTTCGGAAACTAAAATAAAACGAAAAGTTTTTTACTCGACTTCGGTCGAGTGGAAAAGAAAAGTCGGCATCTCAGAGCAGAGGACATCTGGGGACAGCAGCGAGGAAACAAAGACACTCGGAGTTCCCTCCTCGGGCGGAATCAGCAGAGAGGCGCCGGCTAACTAAGAAAGGGATAAGTCATGAAGAAACGCATTTGGTCGATTCTGGCCTCCATGCTCATGTTTTCAATGACGCTGCCTGCACTGGCGGCACCTCTGTTCCCCGATGTTCCGGAAAACCACTGGGCGAAGGACGCTGTAGCAGCTCTGGCTGCTAAAGGCCTCGTCGAAGGTTATCCGGACGGAACATTCAAAGGCGATCGCGCTGCTACCCGTTGGGAAACTGCCATGATCGTCGCCCGTCTTCTCGCGAAGATGGAGCAAGCTCACGCAACTTTCGCTACCAAAGCCGAGTTGGACGAGCTGCGCAAGCTGGTTAACGCTCTCCGCGAAGAACTCGACGCCCTGGGCGTACGAGTGACCAACCTCGAAGAGAACGTTGCTCGCATCGACAAGCGTGTCACCGAGCTCGAAAGAATCACCTTCTACGGTGAAGTCGACGCTCGTGCCACGTTCCAGTCGTTCCAGAACGATGGACGTCGTGACAACGACAGCCTTCGCGCTGGTGGCGGTAACCCGTCGATTCCTGGACCCGCCGGTTTCATCGGTGGTCACCCCACAGCATTCGCTGGTCAAGGTGCCCCCGTTACCGGTCCGTTCGCCGGAGTTCCTACCCCGTACCTGAACTACGACGCTCTCGTAGGTTCTGCCGCGGGTGCGGCACTCAACCCCGCAACCAACGGCGTTTGGCCCGTTATGGACTACCGTAACGGTCGCGCTCTCACCAACGGCACGGGTTTCACCACCCGCGCTATGCTGGGACTGCGTATCCGTGTCAGCGATGACATCGATGCCGGTGCTGAATTCAGCGCCTACACCTCTCAGGGCGATCAAATCGTTGACGCTTACTGGGGTGTACAAGCTCCGTACCTGAGCAACCAGTTCACTGCTAACACCGCAGTGGCCAACCAGTTCGCTCAGCCGCTAAACAACCAGCCTTTCACCAGAATGAATCTGGACAACTTCTGGGTTATCCATAACCCCTCGAAGACCAAGCTGGTCGTCGGCGCCTACGGCGAAGACAACATGGACAACATCATCTATGCTGGTCAATACAACCCGAACGCGTTCGGACCGCGCTTTAACCAAAGCTACGGTTGGGACCTGACCGGGCTGTGGGACATCTCTGACTGGGGCGTACTGCACTGGGAAGTTATGGGCACCAAGCTGGCTGATGGTATCGGTATCGGCTATGAGCCCTGGCTGTTCGGCGGAAGCCTCGCCCTGGAGTTCGAAGGTGGTTTCGTTAAAGGAAACTACGCTCGAGTCATCCAGGACTCCAACAACGGCAACGCTCTGACCGCTGGTGGTGTTGGAGCTTTCGGCGGCGGAAACTCTCTGGGTTTCGTGAACGCTTACACCGGCTTCGGCGGATTCGCTCCTCTGCAGTGGGTCAACCCTCCTGGATTCTACGCTGCTCAGCAGACGCAGTTCCAACAAAACAACGGTGGCATCGGTACCACGGTTGACAGCCGCCCTCTGGCCGGCGCCAACCTTGCTAACGACGCTTTCGTTGGCGGTTCGTTCGGACCTCAAAGCCAGGATATGTACGGCCTGTCCGCTGCATACGCCTTCGGCTTCGGTGACGGCGACCAAGTCCGCATCGACGGTGAGTGGGGACACTCCATCTATCGTCCTAACCGCAACAGCGGCTTCGACGTTGACGGCGACGCTTTCCGCGTCGGCTTGGGTGTGAACCTCCTCGACGGCGACCTGGACCTGGCCGGTGAGTACGTCAGCGTTGACGCTTCGTACGACCCCTTCATCCTGAGCTACCCCGCGAACGGTGCCGGTGGAGTATTCGGTGTTATGCGTCTGCCTAACATCCACTACTTCAGCGGTCTGTACTCCCTGCACGACACTGAGAAGTACCCTCACAACCGTGAAGGTTTCCGTCTCAAAGGTAGCTGGAAGTTCAACGAGCGTCGCGGTATGGTTTGGGGTAAACTCGGGTTCCTCGATCAGAAGAACACCAGCCTGTACAACGTGCGGGTAACCCCCGGTGCACTCGGCGGTGTAACACCCACCAACTCCGTTATCGGATTTGCGCCTGGTAGTTTCATCGACCCCGTGTTCGCCGGATTCGCACACCCTGGTGTGTACGGTGCCGGAACTGCTAACTCGTTCACCGCGAACTTGGCTCCCCTGGAGAACCCCTCCGGTGAGCACAACAACTACGCCCTCGGCGTAACCTACAAGTTCGACAACCCTCGCATCAAGGTTGACCTTGGCTACGAGCGTCACGAGTACGAGCGCAGCTCCGGACTGGCTCCCCAATTCGGTGGTAGCCAGAACAACATCGACCTCGACATCACCAACATCCACGGTGAACTTGGCTGGGAAGCTACAGACAAGTGGACCCTCCGTGGTGGTGCTGACTGGGTTAACATCAACGGTCACTACGACCCCAACGGAGTTTACAACAACTTCGCGATTCAAACCGGTTCGACTACCTTCGACACCGTGGACAACGATCAGATCATCCCCTTCATCGGGTTTGACTACGATGTCAGTGAGAACACCACTTGGAACATGGACCTGCGTTACTACAACACAGACTCCAACATCAACAATGGTACCACTCTCACCTCGGATGCCGTCGGTGCTAGCCAGAACCCGTTTGACTTCAGCGGTCTGCAAGTTACCACCCAGTTCAAACTCAAGTTCTAAGAGCGAGAGTTCGAACGAAAAAGGGTTCGCCGAAAGGCGGGCCCTTTTTCTTTTTGTTTACTTAATTGAGGGTGTGAAGGTCTCAGAAACGGGTACACTCACCTCATGAATTCGTCGCCTCCCATGGCGGTATTCCGTTGATTTTCCTGGCCTGAAAAGTAATCTCTTTGGGGCGGAGGATATTCGGAATCACGCCCAGAAAGGGCGGCGACTTACTTAGCAGGACTCGGTGTGGTTGGGCGGTCGCGAATGTGTCTTCCCTGCTAGTTTAGAGGAAACCTTAGAGGCTCTAGATCGGCACCCTCACCTCCTGTATTCGACTAGGAGGCAGATAGTGAAGCGCTTCAAATATCTGGTTTTGACGCTCAGTTTCATGCTCAGTTGGCCTGCCTTCGCGGCACCGCTGTTTCCCGATGTCCCAGAAAACCACTGGGCCAAGGATGCAGTCGCCGCACTCGCCGCAAAGGGTCTTGTCGAGGGTTACCCCGACGGAACTTTCAAAGGTGACCGTTCCGCCTCTCGCTGGGAGACTGCGATGATCGTCGCACGTCTTCTGGCCAAGATGGAACAAGAACACGCAACCTTTGCGACCAAGGCCGAACTGGATGAATTACGCAAACTTGTAGGTGCCCTCCGTGAAGAGCTCGACGCTCTGGGGGTACGAGTTGATAATCTGGAAGAAAATGTGGACCTGCTCGACAAACGAGTTACCGAACTCGAGCGGATCACGTTCTACGGATACGTCGACGCACGAGTAGCTTTTCAAAGTTTCCGGAACTCCGGACGCGACTCCATGCGTTCTCTGAACCCAGGAATCGCATTTGATACCATAGACTATAACGCGATTGTCGGCACAGCCGGCGGCGCGGGTGGTTCCACCGCACCATTTAGCGGCACGGCGCCACTTGGTACCCTTGTCCCTCCGGGGCAGTCCGCAGTGGTACCCACTTTCAACCCGTTCACCACAGGTGTTCTTTCGACCACCAACTGGAGAACCGGTCGTCCTTTGACCAGCGGAACGGGCTTCACCGCTCGCGCCGTGCTGGGCATGGACATCAACATCAACGACACTTTCGACGCTGGTGTTGAATTCTCGGCTTACTCTTCCCAAGGCGACTCTGTCGTCGACGCTTGGTACGGAGTGCAGCAGCCTTATCTCAGCAACCCTTTTACTGCCAGCAACGTCAACGCTGCAGGCAATGCACAGGGTCTGGGACACCAGCCTTACACCCGAATGACGCTGGACCGTTTCTGGATACGACACAACGACTCGGGCACCAAGCTCATTATTGGTGCTTACAACGAGCACGAGTTTAACGACGGCGTTTTCGCCGGACTGTTGAACCCGAGCGAGTTCGGGTCCGAGTACCTGGACAACTACGGCTTCCTGGTGGACGGCAGCTTTGCCGTCGATGAGGATGAGGACGTCAACATCAACTGGCAAGTCATGGGCACTCTGCTGCCTTCCGGTAGCACCGGCCCTGTCACACCGGGCACCCCCGGTATCGGCACCGACTACCAGTCGTATGCGGGCGGTATCAAGCTCGGTGTGGATTTCCACGATGAGCGCGGTAAAGTTGACTTCAACTTCCTGCGCGCCTCCGACGAAGCCACCGGCGGCAACGCCCTGACTGTAGGCTTGATTCAAAACCCGAACTTAAGCCGTCAGATCAACTGGGTGAACCCTAACGGTTTCTACCGCAACCAACTAGCCGGCGTTCCCGGCGCGTTGGGTGGAATCGGATCGACTTCTGACATCCGACCCATCCCGATGAACCCGAACCCGCTGTTCAACAACGACGGTTCCCTGGCGGCAGCTGTCCAAGCGGGCTTACTGCCACAAGGTGTTCCGAATGTCGGCGGTGTCGGCCCTCAGTCCCAGACCACCTGGGGCATTCGTGGCGAGTATACTTTCGACTACGATTGGTCTCCCCGCATTTTCGGTGAATGGTCTACTTCGGACTATCGACCGAACAAAAACTCCTCTTACAGCGCGAGCGGCGATGCTTGGCGTGTAGGTGGCGATGTTCTCCTTCTGGACGGCTCTCTCAGCCTCGGTGCCGAGTACCTCCACGTAGACCCTCGCTTCTCGCCCTTCATCATTCAAACTCCCACTGTGGGCGGAATCAGTACTCCTCACTGGAAGACCCCGGGCTTCCTGTACTTCCAAAACCTGTACTCTCTGCACGATACCTACGAGTTGCCTCAGAACCGTCAAGGTTTTCGTCTGGATGGTACCTGGAAGTTCTTGCCCACCGGTCGCCTTAGCGTGGAGTACGGCAGATTCGACCAGGTCAGCAGCTCCCTGCAGGACGTGCGTTTCGGCACCAACTCGCTGGGCGCCGGCACCCCGAACACTCCTGTTCTGGGTTTCAGCCCCGGTTGGATTGAGCCGCTGTTCAACGGTTATAGCGAGTACACGTTCGCAGCAGCCGGCGGCAACTCACTTGCCGTCCCGCTGGAAGACCACAAAGGGGAAGTTACAAACTTCCTGCTCTCCGGTGGTTACAAGTGGCTGTTCAACGAAGCGGAGAACAACCGTGGACTCACCCTCAAAGGTGGTTTCCGGCACAACCAGTTCGACCGCGAGTCGAACATGCAAGCCATCGGTGCCCGCAACGGCATTCCTGGTCTCGGCACTCAAGCCGAAAACCAGAACTATGTTGATCTCGACTTCCAAGGCTGGAACGTTCAGGTCGACTACGACGTGACCGAGAAGTTCATGGTCTACGGTGGATTCACCGCTGTGAACATCAAAGGTCACTTCGACCCCTTTAATGTGAATGGAATGTATGCCGAATCGGTGGGTACCGGTCGGATTAACAATCTCAATATCGACCAGACGTGGCCTGAACTCGGTTTCGAGTGGGAAATCGAAGAAGACCTGGTCTGGAGCGCCAACGGACGTTACTTCACATTCAACGACAATGTGCCCCAGTATGTCTACAACGTCCCCCAGGTTGAGGCACTGAACATCAACAACGGCCCTCAAGTGGCTCACCCGTTCAGCTGGGAAGGCATCCAACTCACCTCGCAGTTTAGCCTGAAGTTCTAGAACTTAAAGCAAACTGCAACAAAAAAGAGCGTCCGCGAGGGCGCTCTTTTTTGTTGTGCCCGCTCCGCTCTGTATCCGGCTCTAAAGCGGCGAGGACAGCCCCGTATCACCTTCTCCACATTAGGGCGTGTGGACATTCAGCATTCCCTCCAGACGAATCCCGCCACGACCAGCACGAAGGCAGCATAACGACTTG
>Ga0208701_100048_pt1 | contig 58653 bp, 65 predicted proteins | sample DeeseametaMP1482_FD_184188 | JGI IMG/M metagenome (GOLD analysis project Ga0208701, IMG submission 184188) | Marine microbial communities from the Deep Pacific Ocean - MP1482 (SPAdes) | ecosystem: Environmental > Aquatic > Marine > Oceanic | place: South of Fiji, South Pacific Ocean | collected... | reverse complement strand
GATCCAGCAACTCCTCTCGAAGCCGCCCTCATAGCCAACGGCTCCATGTTGCTCGGGTACCTCCTGGCCTGGGGGCTCCTGCCAGAGCGCCCGCCGCTACCTGTCTGGATGGTGGTTCTGTGGCTCGTCGCTTTCGCGTGGGGGTACCTCTCATGATGGCCGATTTCGGCATCACCGTGATAGCGGAGCAGACCACACAACCGATGTGGCCACCGCTTTGGAAGCTGCCCGGGGAGGTGGCCCGTGGAGTCGCTCCCGGCCCTCTCCCCTTCCCCGTCGACGGCACAACTTACTGGGATTGCCACAGCCAGAACCCAGACCACCTGAACGGATTCGCGCTGCTCTGTACAGAGGAGGGCTTCACGATGCTATGCCGGGCCAGGTATCGCGAACGGACCGAGTGTGAGAAGCTTGGACACTTGGTGAAGCGAGGATTCGCCCAGGTCCCTGAGATTCTAGGTTGCCTGGAGTACACCCACTTCGCCATCAGGGGCGAGTGCTCGCGGTGCGGTGAGTTCATCAGCGTTGGCGAGATGCTTCCCGTGGATGTGGCAGTGCAACTCGGTTGTCGAGTGGAGGCCACCTGGTGAAGCAGTACGTTCGCCGCGATGAGCACGGGATCATCAAGCGCCCGTGTTGGGTCCCAGAAGGTGCCGAAGTCCGCATCGACTACTGGATGCCCTCGGAAAGAACTGCACCAGCGTGGGTTCTCCTAGAGTACCCGGTCCGGAGTCTGGACTACAGGCACCGAGACAAACGGCTTCAGGACCTCGTGATGGATGGCCTCAAGCGACTGAACGAACTAGTTTACCGGCGTGAAGAGGGATACTTCCTTGGCCTTACCGCCGCCTACCGCGCGATCGGGCCGTGCTGGCAGGTGGACTTCATCCCGGACATGCTTCCACGCTTCAAGGCCTGGGACCGCGACATAGTGATTGAGAGGTTCACCTGATATGGATTCTAGACCACCACGCCCACCCGTCGAGCTAAGCCCTGAAATGCGGAAGCACCGACACCAAGTCTATCTCAGTGACCTCACGCAGCGCTGCCGAAACGTGGTCGAACTGGTGGAAGAGTACTTCAAGCCGCCCAACGGGATGACGTGGACCGACCCGGACAATGGGTGGAAGGTGACTATCGAGAGGCTTAGAGAGTGTCGAGCGGAGGCCACCGAGTGAACGACTTGCTCCAGTTCATACGAAAACACTGGTCCGAGGTTCCCGAATACGCCGAGCACCATGTCCGGCAGCTCGCGAACGTTCTGGAGGTCGTAGTCGACGGGAAACGGGTGATGTTCCTGTATCATGGCCGGTTTCCCCGACGTGCCCGGCGGTGGATTCAGGACCGGTATACGGAGGAGATCAAACACCGACGGGCAGAGCTGACCACTGGAGCCCGGTGGAGCTTCAACCGTGGATGTCCTCAGATAGACTCCACAAGGGTTCAAGCCTCCCTCGACCGAGCGTGCGATCGGCGGGCAAAGACGGCGGAAACAAAGCCCTTCCGTGGCGGTGGCCTCAGGGTTCTCGATGACCCATTACTGGGCGGCGATGAAGAGCCTAATAGGAAGCTGATGGAGTGGTGGTCCAAGACCCTGAACCTCCGCGAAGCGTTCGGGATAATCCGGGCCGAGTTGGAGGGGTACCGACCAAAATAAAAAGACGCGCTAACACCACATCCACGCGTCCCGCAACCCAACTCAGCTGCTTACTTGAATATCCCACAAGGAGCAGCCTTTTGTCTACCCAACGAATACCGAGATATACCATCGACCACGAGGGGATGCAGCGAGTCTCAACTCTCGGCGTAATTGACCCCGACACCGGCGTGCGGCACTATTGGTGCCCCGATTCAGCCATCGACTTCCTGCGCGACCTACAAGCCAATGAGGACTTCACGCGCGAGCGTTACTGCAATCGATGCGACGCCTACGACGGCGAGCTGGCAATCAAGCCGTGGCAGAAGCGCCTACCCCGCCTCAAGCGACGCGCGAAGATTAAGGTGGACCCGGTTGCCCTGCCGTGGATACCCGGGAAACCGGCTCAAGACGTGCATGTCCGTGGCAGCCACAAGAGCCGACCAGGCCGACCCCAGAACCTAGACGCTTGCCACATGTGCCTACTGTCGTTCCTGGACGAACAGGAGCCGCCCGAGCTGACACCCGAGCAGACAGAAGCGCTCAAGGCAGAGTTCCGTTCGGCTCGAGATGAGCTGGGCAGGCTCCACCGGGCAAGGGCGAACGAAAACCCGGACTGGCTCAGCAAGTACATCGAGAAGCGGCTGAGTCAGTCTCGCGCACGGCTGGCCCGGGCGGCCGACGCTTGCCGGGATGCTGGGTTCGAACCTGCGCGACCTCGAACCAGATTCGCAGACGAGACTCTCCTCCAGCGAGAAGAAGACGAATCTCCCGGTGTCTAGATGTCTATACGGGTCTAGAACCCGCGTGGTCATTGGCCTCGTGCACGCACTTCCCATTTATGAAGGGATGTTTGCAGTGGCTAAAAGGACAAAATCTTGGAAGAAGGCCCGTCGGTGCGAAGGTATGCGACTGGCGAAAGAGTTCAAAAACCTTCCCCATCTCGATGGCGACGGTCGGGAGGTAGACCCGTGGGAGAACCTGCAGAAAGTGATCGACCCCGACACGGGTCAAGAGGTTGAGCTACCCCTCTGGCAGCGCTGCCTCAACGCCGCTAACGAGTGGCTCGGCGTATCGCAGGGAACTGAACACAGTGGCCTGAGGTCCGAGACCTGGAAGAACGAGAGCCCGGTCGGCTTCGACATCACCAGCCTCAGCCCGGCAGTGTACATGCAGCCATGCTGATGCCTCCAGGAGACTTGACCGCACTGGCTATGAGCGGAAGCTCTGCCGCGTACGACGAGCTGCGGAACAAGTTCGGCATAACCTCGTGTGAACTCACGAGATATGGCGCTGAATCTTCCCTTCACCCACCGGGTATCAAACTCCGGACGCCTCGAGAAGTAGAGCGAGCAGCGAGCGCTCTCACGAACATTCTGGTGGCCAGGAGGGCAAAGCAATGTTAACCCCCGTCGAGGTGAGCTACCTCCTATTTTTCATCATGGTGGTTCTTACCATCGCGGCAAGCGTCCCACCGACCAAGAAAGGCTGACCCAATGCATCCGAACGTCGAAAGCATCATGAGATTCTTCAACTACCAGCACCTTCCGCCCCACCTGCAGGAGATCAGCAAATCCTGCCACGACCTGGCCGAGAAGATGGTCAACGAGTTGCCGTCAAGCCCGGAGCTGACCGTCGGTCTTCGCAAGTTGCTGGAAGCTAAGGATTGCTTCGTCCGCGCTAACGTGAAGCCGGGTGACCATTGCGGTACCCGAATCGAAGGCGGAGAGACCTTCAAGCCGTGACTAAATCTTAGGTTACCCGGCGCCATCCACCCACACAAACTCCCTCCACGCAAGCAAGGCGCTGGCCGGACACCGGTGGCCTCACCGACCGGCTCACCCCGGCCCCAAAGCGGGGCCGAGCGGGTGAGGTTAGGAGACGACCATGAGCGAGGATAGACCGCTTCTCAGACGGCAAAAGCAGTGGGTGGCCGCGATGATTGAGCATCGCGGCGACATCCAGAAGGCGTCGGCCGAGGTCGGCTACACGTACTGGCACGGGCGTCAGTTGGCATCTGGCAACCGAACCCCACAAGTGAAGAAAGCCCTCGATGCGGCAATGCTGGAGGTAGCCGATGAATGCAAGTACCGTGGTCTGATTGACCGCGAAGACGCATTCGAAGAACTGATGCGGGTCGGTGATAAGGCCATGGACGCCGGCGACTACAAGAGCGGCGTACGAAGCCGGGTGGACGCTTACAAGCTCGTTGGCCTGTATGTGCACAAGATCGAAGACGTCACTCCCGGACGGTACCACGAAATCGACCCAGACGAGTTGACCGACGAAGAATTCGAGGTCTACGCCGCCTATGAAGAGCTCAGAGAAAAGCTCCAAGCAAAAGCGGCGAAAGCTCCCGATAGCGGAGGAGCGACGCCGTAGAGAGGCGCTCAAAGACCTTCACACATTCGTCGAAGAGTTCTGGCCTGAGGTAGAACCGAAAACGTTTGTCAGCGGGTGGCACATCGTGGCCATCTGCCTCCACCTGATGGCGGTCACCTTTGGCTCCATCAAGCGTTTGCTCATCAACGTGCCGCCCCGGCACTGCAAGAGCCTCCTGGTGTCCGTCTTCTGGCCCGCCTGGGAGTTCGCTCGCGGCGATCGGAACGGGTGGCTATTCGTATCCGGCGGCAAGGACCTGTCCACACGAGACAGTGTCAAGTTTCGGCGGATCATCGAGTCCGACAAGTTCAAGCGGTGGTTCCCGGACTGCATTCCGACCATCGACCAGAACACGAAGACCAAGATAGACTTCAACGGCGGTGGATTCCGAGAGGCCACCTCCACAGGGTCCAAGGTCACAGGCAAGGGCGGCGACCGCATCGTCATCGACGACATGCACGACGCCCGGGCCGGGGATGACGAGATACTTCGCGACGTCACCTGGCGCCGAGAGGTTCTCACGACCCGCGAGAACGACCCGGAGGAAACTGCCTGGGTCATCATCATGCAGAGGCTCCACGAGGACGACCTCAGCGGGTGGACCCTGGAGAATCTGGGCGACGATTACGTCCATCTGTGCCTACCCTGGCACTACGACAAAGAGCGCCACTGCTCGACTCCCATCTGGGAAGACCCCCGCATCGAAAACGGGGAAATCCTCTGGCCAAACCGATTCAAAGAGAAGCATTACAAGCGTTGGGTGGCTGAGCTGGGCGCTCTGGCGGCCGCTGGCCAGCTGGAGCAGAACCCTCACCCGGCGGACGGTACCGAATTCAAGCGAGAGTGGTTCAAACATCGCTTCACGCGCTTGCTTGCTATCGATGTTGAGCGCTGGGTCATCTCCGTTGATACCGCCTTCAAAGGCGAAGAATCTTCAGACTGGTGCGTCTTCCAGCTCATCGCAAAGGTGGGCGCGCTCCGCTACATCGTGGACCAGTTCCGCGAGCACCTAACCTACCCAGACTTGAAAGAGCGCTTTCTGGACTGGAGAAACCTCTGGATTTCGCGCGGCATCATCGCCGAGACCGTGATAGTCGAAGACAAGGCGAACGGTACCGCGCTCTGCGACGAACTAGAGACGACTGTCGAAGGTATTCACCGCTACAGCCCCACCGACCCGAAGCAGGTGCGATACCGAGCCGCCTCCCCTCAGTGGCAAGGCGGACAGGTTCTTCTGCCGGCGGCCGAAGGCGCGACCTTGGTCAACACCAACGGCCGAGAGATAGAACTCGACCCGTCGTTCGTCCTACTGTTTATCAAGGAATGCCTCAGCATCCCGAACGGGAAGCACGATGACCAGGCCGACGCCATCACTCAGGCTCTCCTGATCATACTTCTGCAATACGGCGTGGAATTCGACGCCGAGCAAGACGAAGAGTTCGAAACGGAATGGAGCGAGATGTATGGCTGAAGCCGCCACGGAAGACCAGGCGATAGAAGCTCCAGTCCTCGACCAGGAGCCGTTAAACGAAACTTGGTATCACTGGGTACAGAGCGAATTCACCGAGTTCCTCAACCCGGACGACATCCCCATCGAGACCTACGAGGAGATGCTCAAGGACGAGACCGTTTTCAGCGGTATGGAGTTCTTGCGACAGACCCTACTCTCCCGACTTGGAGAGTACAGCCACCCGGTACCGAGGATCGAGAAGCGCATTCGGGAGAACCTGGTGCAATTGGAGGGTGGCTCCTTTCTCAAAAGCTGCGGGCAGATCCTCACCGGCGTCGACTTCGGCTACTCGGTGACCGAAAAGCTATGGAAGCGGGACAACAGCGGCCAGGTCAGGCTGCGCGGTCTACAGACGCTGCACCCAAGCTCGGTGTCCGTGGAACTGCACACCTCGGGTCCGCACAAGAACCGACCCAAGGTCGTGTACCAGTGGAAGAGCCAGGGGACGCGAGAAAAAGAGTTCGACCTGTCCAAAATCGTGCTGTTCACACACGGGGAGTGGTTTGGAAACGTGTACGGTCGAAGCCGCTTGAGAGCCGCCTACGCTGCGTGGTTCACGAAGAAGGTTATCGTGCCAGCATGGGGCCTAATGATGGAGCGCTTTGGCTCCCCCATCGCCATTGGCAAGACCGACAGTGAGAAGAAGGTGAAGGTCAACGGTCTGTTGGTCAGCGCGAAGACTGCGCTCTCCAAGATGCTGGCCAAACTGGGCGCCCGGGGGCAGATAGTCACCGACACAAAGACCGAGATTGATATCGTCAGGGGACACCCCGAAGCGGGAAAAGCCTTCGAAGGCATCACCGCCTACTGCAACAAGATGATTTACCGAGCGATCGGCTTGCCGTCACTCATCGCCGACCACGGCGACACCGGCAGCTACTCGCTCGGCCAGGAACACTCTGCCCTCTTCCACCTCGTGCAGGAACAGATCGGCTACGAACTCGCGGACACCCTGGTGCAGCAGATCGTGAAGCCTCTCATCATCTGGAACTTCGGGGAACAGAAACTCGGGTACGGCGAGTTCACCATCGAGAACTTCGACCCCGAGAAGGCTCTTCAGTTGGCCACCTATTTCGAAAAACTGATAGATACCGGCCTGGTGAAGAAGCACAAGCTCGAGGACATGAACGAGATGCGGTCCCAACTCGGTTGGACTGCTCTTCTGGAAGAGGATTTGGAGGAGCCGCTATCGCTACCGCCGACCGTGCCACCTCAAGACCTCGAAGACGACGAGGCCTCAGCCGAAGAGCTATCCGCGAGATCGGAACTCGCGCTCTGCTTCAGTGCCGCCGGCAAGAGGAGAGCCAAGGCTGCCCTTGTGGCTGCGAGACAGAAACGTTTGCGGGTAAGGAGAGAGCTAGAAGAGTTCGGTCGGGCCTCTTAGTCGAGAGGCTTGCTCCTCCGGTCTTTGAGCGTCTCGAACGCTGGTTCATCCGAGAAGCCGAGAAGCTTACTCGGAGGCGACTTCGGGCCGCGATACCCGAGATTGAACGGGCTTGGGAGGCCGGTGACGCAAGCCTCATAACGATACCCGGAGAGGATGAGCACTGGCGCCTCCTAACGCGCTATCTCGAAGCCGCCTGGCGGTGGGGCCGAGAACACGCCTCAATAGAAGTCTCTAGGCTTCTTGCTGAAGACCTTAATTTCAACGAGGCTGACAGCCCGCCGGAGCCTAACCGGGGGCCGATTCCGTGGGAAGCGATTCTCTGGATTTTAGGCCGCCAGGAACTGGCCGGGAAATGGAATCGTTCTCTCGACGAGCTGGTGCAGCTCGTCATTGCAGAAGGGATAGAATCTGGAGCGACACTCCGTGAGTCTATCCAAGCGCTTGAAATCATCTTTCCGGACTTCAGCCGGTCACGGCTCGAGAACATCGCTCGCACCGAGGCCAGCTCAGCCTACACAAACGGCAGAATCAACACCTTCACGCAGCCTGATTCACGGGTTGCCGCCTTACAGTTTTCAGCGGTCTTAGATACTCGCACAACCCAAATCTGCCGGTCGAGAGACGGTCTCATCCTAGCGATAGACGATCCCAGACTGGCCTTACACACTCCGCCGCTGCATTACCAGTGCCGGTCAACGGTCGTGCCGATCACAATATCGCAATGGCGACGGCTCTTGCGCGGAGACCAGAGAGTTTTACAGCGCGTGCTCGGCTGGGTACCGGCCGGCGGTCCAAAGACATTGGACGAGGCCCTCAGGGGCTGGGACCGGGCTGCACCCCCTCTCGCCGGGTTCGCAGGAAGATAGGAGAACACAGTGTCAGCAGAACTTCTCCATTTCAACAACCTAGACGTGGCCATCTCTCCCGAGGGGCGTACCGAGGGGGTCTTACCTGACGGCCAACCCTGGATCGAGGTCAATGCTCGCGGCTTCTACGTTGGTACCCACCGTGGTCGCGAATACAAAGAATCTGACCTGGACAGTATGGTCGACACCTTTTCCGAGCCTCTCAATGACGAGGATTGGGACGTCCCCGTACAGCTCGACCACAGTGACAGTTCCCGAGACACCGTTGGAAGTGCCCGCCGAGTCTGGCGCTCCGGCGGAGACCTGGGCGCCCGCCTGCGCTTCGTCGGTGAAGCTGAGGTCAAAGCGGTCAGGGCTGCAAAGTATCGCAAAATTTCCATCTCCGTGTTCAGATTCACGGATGACGATGGAAACGTCACCTACAAAATCAGAGAGTTTTCTGTCACCCCGTTCCCGGAGCTGGAAGGGGCAACTATCTACCAGAAGGAGACACCAATGTCCGACAAACCCAAAGCACCCGCTCCGGCGCCATCGCAGGAGCATTTTTCCGCCGACCATCCCGCACTCGTTCAGATGCGGGCGGAGTGGGAGGCCCAACGCAGAGCCGAGCGCGAGGAGTTCGACCGAAAACTCGCGGAACGCGACAAACGCATCGAAAGCAGCGAGAAGATTATCCGCTTTCAGAAGCTCACTCGCCGAATCGAGACCTACGGCAAGCAAGGCAAGTCCGTGCCAGCCATGGACGAAGCTGAACTGGCCCTCCTGGAGTCTTTCAGCGACGAGCAGCTGGAACTGTACGACAAGCTCAAGGAGGCTAGTCCCAAGTACGTGGACTTCGAGGTCGTAGGAGACCAAACGGCCTCGGAGCCTCCAAAAACCGAAGAGTTCACCGAGGAGCAGGCCAAAGAAGAGGCCCAGAAGTTCATCGATGAGTTCGCCACCATGAAAGCGAGAAAAGATGCCTGAAACAACCACTTTCACCCCCAGTAATATCCTGGCCTATGCCCTGGAGACCCCACCCAACAGCGTGGCCATTACCGTGAAGAGCGGGCAGAACTTGCCCGCCGGCCAGGTTGTTGCCCGCGAGACCGCCAGCGGCAAGTACGTTGCCTACAACGATGCGGGTAGCGGTGGCATCAATGTTGCGAGTGGCATTCTACCTTACGCAGTTAATGCGTCGAGCACCGGACAGAACCGCGATGTCGAAGCTCCTATGTGGGTCGGCAACGCTCCGTTGATCGAAAGCCTGCTGACCGGTCTGGATGCCAACGCCAAGACCGACTTGGGTGGCAGAAGCCTACCCGGGCGGGACGTCTTTCTACTCCCGTAATCTCGCGCTGACATAGCGTCTTAACAGGGTCCCAACGGGCCCTTTTTTCATTTGAAAGGAGGGCCCACCGTGCCCACATCTGTCAAGTTATCGTCTGCCCTTGGGTTTCCCCAGCCGCGCGTGCTGGAGGAAACCGCTAGGGCGCTGGTCTTGGACCCCAGCGACTACTGGTTCATCAACAAAGAGAGTCCCATCGAGCCCCACGGGTCCGAGCTGGTCGAATGGTGGGAGGAGCTTCCCATCAGCGGTATGACTCCGGCCTACACCCTGGACACCGACCCTAAGATGCGGAAGTCTAGAGGTAGGAAGCACCACCTCGAGCGCACCAGCTACTGGAAAGAGACGGCGACCCTCAACGAGAGCGACATTCTCCGCACCGTAGACGAAATGCGCTACGACCAGCACGCTGGCAAGAAGCTCATCATGGGCCACTTGGAAGAGGGTGAAGCCCGACTGATGGCTCGCTGTGAGTGGCTCTGCGCTCAAGCCTACCAGTATGGCGAAATCCAAATTAACGAAGAAGGCAGCGAGGAAGGTGTGATTCGTACCATCGACTACGGATTCGACTCTTTCAACCTCGTGACCCCGGACGTCTCTTGGGATGACCCTCAGGCTGACATCGTGGGCAACCTTCAGGGCTGGATCAAGCAGTTCCGAGGATACTCGAAACGTGGCGTCCGTATTCGTATGAACGGAACCACCGCCGAGGCCATGATGAAAAACGGGACCGTCCGCGATCTGTTCAAGCAGTCAAATTTCGCGGGCGAGCTCGGAAGAGACAACTTCGGCAAGCTCCTGATTCTCTTGGTCGGCAAAGACCTGGTGGAGGTGGAGATTTACGACGAAGGCTACTTCGATGACGATGGCAACTACCACGAGTTCGTCCATGACGGGAAGGTCTTGCTCTTGGCCACTCCGCCGAAAGGCAAGAAGATCGGCTCCCTCAAGACTACCCCTTCGGTTGCCAACGCTGGTGGCGGTCAGCTAGCACGCCCCGGGAAGATCCTTGGCATCAAGGATATGACCGACAACAAGGAACGCCCGCGATACCAGACTACCCACGGTATCCACTGCATCCCCATCATCAAGTACGTCAAGTGCGTAATCTGTGCGACGGTGCTGTTCTGATGAGTAAGCCAAGAGACATTAGAGTTCTAAAGGGCGGACTGACTTTCGGTTCGCGGGTTTACAAGGCTGGAGAACTACTCGAGCCACGACATCACAGCGAGCGCGTCCACGCATACGCCAGCGGGGAGAAGAAGTTCTTCACCGGTGAGCGAGTCGTGGAGTTCGTCGAAGAGGCTCCCGAAGCTGAATCTCCCTCTGTCCTGACGGAAGTGACCATCGGAAACGGTCCAGTGTCCTCGACCGATTCGGAGGAATCCGAAGAAGTCGAAGCCGACGTGCTCGAAGTAGAGGGCGGGACGGTGGACGAACAGGGCGAGGTCACGGCCGAGGCTCCACCGGAACCCCAAGCCGAACCTCAGCCTGAAGTCGAGACCGACGAGTCCGACTTGGTGGACTTCATCCTGACTATGGTCGAGGAAGGTCACACCAAAACCGAGGTGGTCGAAACCCTGGCCGAAGGCGACGAGTACAGCCAGAAGCAAGTTCGCGGCGAGTTTGACCGGCTGATGGAAGTTGGCAGAATTCTCGAAACTGAGGAGCGCGGGAAATACCGCGTAACTGAGTAGATGCCATACTGCTGCCGAGCTGACATCGAGGCCAGGCTCCCCGAACTTCCGGAAGTTGGTATCAACGACAAGACCGACTCTCAGGTCGAATCCGGAATCGAGGATGCTCAAACGGAAATCGATGGCCAGCTCGGCGGCCTCTACACTGTGCCGTTCGATCTTGTACCCAACATCATCAAGGGTATCGCCGCCTATTTCGCCGCGGCATTTATCCTAGATTCCGGGTTCTCAGGTGGGGCGGAGGGCACGAAGCTTGCCAATCACTATCGCGCCATCGCTCAGGGCCGTCTCGATCGTATTCTGAATGGGACTCTGCTCCTCTATCCTGCCGACACGGAGGCCGAAGACGGCGGCGATTTCTATGCCGACCACAGCGGCCAAGAGCCGACACTAGCCGAGCACAATCCGTATGATGTGCGAGGTTCGATATGGCCCGGGTAAGGATTAGTCTCGATACCGGGCCACTGGGCGAGGTAATTGGCAAGATTAAGGCCCGCACATCGAACTTGCTTCCACTGATGAAGGAGTTTCACGCGCTCGCCATTGGTGCAGTCGATGACAAGTTTCGAAGAGAGGGCCCCGGTTGGCCGGAGCACGCTGAATCGACAAAGGCCCGAAGGGGAGCGAACGCTGCGATTCTCAGAGACAAGGCCCGCCTCTCCCAGTCGATGGCTGGCGGCAACGCGGACGCAATCGTCAAGATCGGGAAAAACTATGTAGAGGTTGGTTCCACCGTGCCCTACGCTCGTATCCACAACTTCGGAGGCACCATCCAGATGAAGCCTCGGAAGGCGGCGAAGCCTTCGAAGAAGTCGCGACAAGGCGAAGGCTATACCATCGTTATCCCTCAGCGTCGATTCTTGCCAAACGAATCGGAGCTGGAGCCCGATCTGTTGGATGCCGCCGAGGACTATCTTCAGGAGGTAATCGATGCTGGATAGCCTTGGCACCGACTTCACCGCATACCTGGAAAGCGAACGGACACCGAGCGGCAAGCTCTACGCAGTCAAGACTGTTCAAGATGGTGACCAGAAGCTCCGAACAGAGTTCCTTCCCGGCATTACCGTGGACTGGGATGATGAGATTGGCTACGACATGGAAGGCAACGCCGTTGCCTTGGAGCCAGTCTTCGCCGTCACTCTTTACACCGCAAGCCTGGAGGGCGTAAAGGCTGCCGAGAAGGTTCACCAGCGGCTTATGATTGAGCCAAAAGGAAGCACTTTTCGAGGCTTGATTCCAGCCCTCCTCAAGCTACGGGGCGCTTTCCGGCAGCCAAACGGTCAAGCTTGGAACCCCGTTACCTTCCGCATCCTCCCCCGTGGCGATTTCCGCGATGGACGAACCGCCACCATAGTCCAGACGATTGAAGTCCGGTTCCAGTCCCTCTTCAACCGTTCCCAATTTATCTAACCGCCGGAGCTACCGGCACCAACCTACAAGCCTCGCTTTCCGGCGGGGCTTTTTCATTTGAAAGGAGCCTGCAATGGGCAAATTTGAAGAAGTCTCGACCGGGGACGGCATCCTGAAATTAAACGGTATTGATGCCGGCTTTATCCGCAATGTCAACTTTTCCGTGACCTCGGAAGAACTAGAGCTTTGGAACGGCTCACCAGAGCAATTCGAGGGCGCCATCCCGACGCGGCAAGGGGCAACCCTGACCTGCGAGATGCTGGAGTTGTCAATGCTCAACTTCGGTCGAGTATTGGGCCAGGACGTGCTGACAGTACTAGATGATCCCGTGCCCGTAGTTGACCAAGAGTTGACCTTTGAGGCGTCTGGCGACTACGACCTGGCGCTTGAGCGTGTGTTCCTCAACGGCTATGGGGCCACGAGTATCACCGTGAAGTCAGAGGACGGCTTGACCACGTATGCCGAGGGTGAAGACTATATTCTGGATGGGACCAGTAAGGGGCTGATTCGCCTATCTAGCGGGGACATCCCCGAAGGAGCGACAGTGCTGGTGAGCTACACCTACACTCCGATAGCTTCTACCGAGATTCGCGGAGGCGTGACTTTCCAGAGGCAGCGTTTCAGTCTCGAGTTCGTCCACCCGAAGATCACAAAGGGTACCAACTTGGTTCTCTCTCACTCTATCGTGGAGCCCGCTTCCAACTGGAGCGCGAACTTCGCAAAAGGGGATTTCATTGCACCCGCAGCGGAATTCAAGTTCGTCCGCGACAATTCGAGCAATGCGCCCCTGTACCGTCTTCGAGAAGTAGCGGCCGCGTAAGATGGGCGGCCTAAGTCGCAAGGAATCGGAAGTCTCCGTGATCGTCGATGGACGAGAGCGGAGGTTCCGCCTCCGGTCACACTCCATCACCAAGCAGCTTGAGCAGTTAGAAGTCCAGGAGAGAGGGCGGCGTCTTGGCCTCGACCTCTCTGAAGATTCCTTCGCGTCGGAAACCACGATCACTGACGCAAACAGGGCCTACCTGGCCTCCATCGAGCCGGTGATACTTTGGCTACTGCGTGACCCTGTTGACGGCGGCAAGCCGTTGACCTCCGCAGAGTATTGGCTGATGGACATAAATGAGCCCCTGCGAATCCTGGCCGAGCAAGAAGAGCTCACTAACATGGACAGTATCATGGGAAAGGCTCTGGCTCTGCAGCAGACCGCCGGGCGCCAACTGTTGCAGAGGTCGAAAGAGGATGGAGAACCATTGGAGCTACCATCGCGAAGGCCGGCTTCGCGCCCGACTGCTACACGCCCCTCAATGAGTGGTCGCCTGAGCAGTGCGTGGAAGCGTATTACGACGCGTGTCTCGAGCTTTGGAGGCAAGCGGCGTTCAAAATCAGGCTAGCGGGCGGCAAGCCCAGTAAAGAGCCTGTCTTTCGTCCAAAAAAGCAAGAGAAGAAGTCTAGGGCGGCCGCCCTGGATCGTATTAGGAACTTTCCAAGCGGAGGGTAGAAATGAAGAAACCCCTCCTTCTCCGTATTGAAGCTCAGAAAGAAGCTTCCGTCGATAAAGCCCTCGATTCGACAAAACAGGGTGCCGATGAACTCTCGGCTTCGTTCGACAAGGCGGCCGACAGAAGCGACCAGATGGGAATGGCCATCAAGGCTGCAGCTGGCGGTGAGGCTGGTAAAAACCTAAAGAAAGCTTCTGCCTCCGCCAAAGAGCTAACTGGCTCCCTGAAGGGCGTGTCCGACCAGGCCACTACTGCCGGGACGTCACTGGACAAAGCGCTCGACAATCAGATCGCAAACAAGCTAATCGCTATCGAGTCCGTCACCCAGGGCCTTACCGGAGCTTTCCGTTCTGCAGCGCAGGCTATTGGGGGCTTCTCCTCGGCCGCGATCGAGGCGGCGAGCGAATTCGAAATCCTTGAGGCGAAGCTTGCTACTGTTCAGGGTTCTACGGAGCGCGCACGCGAAACATTCAAGTTTGCGCAAGACTTCGCGGCGAAGACTCCGTTCGATGTCCAAGGCATTGTCAACGCTACTGTGCAGATCGAGGTCTACGGACAGCGTTCTCGTGAAATCCTACCTCTCGTGGCCAAGTTGGCAGCGGGAATGGGCAAAGACATCAACGACACCGCCCTAGTCGTAGGGAAGGCCTTGTCTGGCTCACTCGAAGGGTTCGAATCTCTGCGCAACGAGTATGGAATCACAACCCGTGAACTCGTGAAGTTTGGCGCCGTGCAGAACAAAGCTGGTGGTATCCTGGTGCAGACGGCCGCAGATGCAGCAAAGGCGGAGAAAGCACTGAAGCAGATCATCGGTATTCGCTTCGGTGACGCGATCGAGCGCCAGTCAAAGACCTTACGCGGTCAACTGAGCAACACGCGAGACGAAGTCAAGAATTTCGTCTCAGAAGTGGGCAAAGGCGGTGCTGAGGTCCTAAAATTCGGGACTGCTTTTGTTGGCGGAGGATTCGCAGCCTTGCGAAAACTTCCCGGACCTCTAAAAGAGGTTGCGGGTGCATCCCTTACCATTTCCGCAGGCATCACAGCCGTGGGAGCCGCTGGTGCCGGCGCGGCTCTAGGTCTACTCAATCTGAATACTCAGCTCACCACCGCAGCAGCTGTCATTCCCGCTTTGGGTCCAGCTGCCACCGCAACGGGAACGGCACTGGGCATTATGGGGACCGCCTCCACCGCCGTTGGAACCGCAGTTCGATTTATGCTCGGACCGGTCGGCCTGGCCATTACCGCTGTGGGAGCGGTTGCTTTCGCATTCGACCGCGCAGCGGACGCCTCAGAGGCCCTGCAAGCCCAGATGAAAGAGGAGTCGTATCTCTTTCAAAAGCGCATTCAAGAGAATCGCGAGCTTGCGAAGGCATTGGACGCATTGGCGGCGGCCGAAGGTCGGACGAGGACCGGGGCACCGCAAGCCCAGGCAAGCGGCAAGAGCAAGCAAGAGCTTGAACTGGAGAGGGTTAAGCAAATCCTCGATCAGTCGTCTGCCTCGGATTTCTTCAAGAAGATGAAAGAGGCTGGGTTTGACGCGGAAACGGTCAAGAAGTTAACCGGAGATACAGCAGACCAGATTGAGGTTCAGAAGTCCAAGGTCGACGAACTCAACAAGAAGCTCAAGGAGTCGGAAGACTTCGACTACGCGCAGTCTGCAAAGTCTGGCGTCGACCTTGGCGATAGCATTATCACGAAGAGTATCAGGAAAGACCTCAAAGCCTCAGAGCAACAGCTCGCCATAGAGCAGGAAAGAGCCGACAAGCTCAAGCTTGTCGGTGTGCAATACGAAAGGAACACAAAGCAGATTGACGCTTTGGGGAACGCTGCCCAGCGAACGAACGACTTCCTGAAGTACGCCGACAAGATTGGCGACCTCAGATCCATGAACGCTGCCTTCGGGGTCCTGCAGCAGAATATTTCCGTGGCGGCTCAAGAACTAAAGAAACTCAACGAGCCGACCGACCGGAATTCTCTCCTAGAGAAGCTTCGCCAAGGAGCCTTCGACAAGAATGACCCCCTCAAGGAGAAGGTTGAAAGCTACCTGGATCTGCTTCAGGAGCGCGACAAGCGAGAGAAAGAACTTCGAAAGAAAAACCTGGAAGACGAGAAGAAAGCTCTCCAGGACTTGCAAAACAATCTGACCGCGGCCAAGGCTGCTCGCGATGTCTCCCGCCAGGAAGAACTCGCGAACTTGGCTGAGCAGTATGAGATCGCCAAGCAACTCGGTAAGGAAGGCGAAGAAGAACTCACCCGCATCCAGAACCGGCAGGCCACTCTTCGAAAGGAAGCCCGTAAAGAAGAGGCCCAGTCTGCAAAGCAGGCAGCCAAGGACGCCCTCGATGCGGCAAGGTCTCTCCCAAGCTCAGCTCGGGCCTCGGAGCGGGGTACGCAGGCTGCAGTAGACGCCTATGACACCGCAATAAGTCGGGTCAAGGCATGGGTGGCCGGAAACCAGAAGCTGATCGAGCAATTCCCGGAGCTCGGCCGCCAGGGCGAAACTGCGATCAAGCAGCTCGAACTGCAGCGGGCTCAGGCCGAGGTTGCGCGCACGACCAAAAATTTCAGCGACCTGCAGGGCACTCTTCGCGACCTGGAGGCCGATGCCGTGAACACTGCCGAGAAACTCGACGCGGTGTCTCGAGCCAGGGACCTGGTGCGTTCTGCCCGAGCTTCGGGAAAGATCACGGATGAACAGGCTTCGGAGCAGACCAGCGACCTCGACCGCAAGGAGCGCGCCCTCAGGCGCACCAAGGAACAGGAAGACCTCCGATACCAACAGCAGAAACTGGAGATTTCCCGTCAATCCGCCGAGCAGGAACTGGCAATCGCAGAGACTCTTGCCGATGGGTCGATCCGGAGCAACGACAAGCTACTGGTAGCCCGGGAAAGGCTCTATCAATATCGCATCAAGGCGATTCAACTGGAGAAGGACGCCGCCATCGCCGCCGGCGAGGAAAAGGTCCGAGCAGAAGAGACGGCCGCTGCCAAGATAAAGCAAATCGAACAGCAGAAGACTGCCGATCTACACGCAGAACTCAAGAAGCGCTACGACGCAGAACAGGGTCGCCTGCAAGGAATCATCGACGAAAATCAGACCGAAGACGCCCTCGACTTCGGCACCCTGGACTTCGGCGGCGATTCCGAGGCTGACAAAAAGCGGCGGACCCGCAAAGCAGCGGAGAGAGAGCTGGAAGACCTTGAGCGCCGGGAGAGATTCCGGAAGGCCAATCCCCAGATCGTTGCTCAAACCGCCGAGGATGAACGGCAAAAAGCTCTGCGTGCTGCGGACCCCTCCGGCGTTCTCAGGGACGGCCAGGCCGCTCTCTCTCCCCAGGTTGAGACCCCTGGCACGACCATCAACAACACCACCAACACGGTAATCGTCAACACGGAGAGCCGGAAAACTCGCAACGTTGCTTCCGCTGAAGATGCGGTCAAAGAGGTTGAGAAGGCGATCACCACGGCCCAGTATTACGACCCGAAGGCCGGGATTGGATAGCGAATGGCTGACTGGGAATGGAAGATTGCCAATATCAGCTCATCCAAATCTACCTCCTTCCCGTCGGTAGCTCCCGATGAGGGAGAGGATACCTATGGAGGCCGTTACGTCTACGACGACGAGGAGCCGCTAATCAGGCTAACGTTCAGAGCCGTAGGAGTGCCAGAAGAGGATAAGGACACAATCTTTGCCGCCTATCTAGCCAAGAAAACACCCTATACGCTGACCGACAAGCTAGGGACCGAGCACAATGGGTATCTCACTGGGATCCAGATTGAAAACGTCAGCGGTTGCGACCGATGGAACATCGACTTGGAGATGACCAAGGTTCTCACCGAACTCGGAGGCTCCTGATGCCCCACTTTGTAGTAACCGGAGCCTCTGGAGTTGGCCAACCGGCGAGCGGGAAACTTGTTTGGGAAATCAACGCCGGCTGGAGCGCGAGTCTCGAGTATCCCAGGAATCCCCCCGTCGGTTTGCCGGCGACTCAGAAAGTAACGATCGAGCTTGACGACGGAGACGGTGGTACCCTCACCTCTCCATCGCTCTACCTAAGAGGCCGTTCTCAAACCGAGGACAACGAGGAAGGGAGATCGGGCTCATACCAGCTTCTCGATGAGACCTCAGTGGACTTGTCCTCTGGAACTAAAAACTACGACACGTTCATAAACAGCAGTTCTACCGCCATGGTGGCCGCGATTGCTGCCAGCTCGGGCAAGTCCATCAATGGCGTGCTGGCCTATCCCGTCTGGAAAGAAGACATCAAGCAGTCGACAGACTGGGAGCCTCTTCGAAGACTCGCGGCCGTAGCTGGACAGCAACTGGTCGTCACTCAGACGGGTGCGGTTCTGTTCGTTGACAACGCCTGGGACACGGGCCCAAGTCCATTTAAAGCCAAGCGGGTGACCCATAACTACAACCCGCAGGACATCTTTGGCCGTCTCTATGTCTCAAAGAACGTCGGCCAAGGGACGAACAGCGGGGATCAGTGGTACGGCTTTACGGAAGAGGGCTTCGTCCCAAGCGTCACCATGGACGCTCCCTTATTCGTCTCCGACGTGCAGGACCACTCGGCTCAGGGCGCTGGCACGTGGGTGACGTTTTATAACGCGGCAGATGAGCAGTGCTACCAACACCGAAACGGCGGATCCGATGACGTCTCGTCAAGCCCAAACACCGGTCCCGGGCCTGCGGTCAAGTTCTCGATCTATGTGGAGCCGGATGACGTCAGCGAACTTACGTCAGTTCGAATACGGGTTGTCGGAGCCCCCGCTGTCTCAATACCGGCTGGCATAGACCCGGCGATATCCAAATTCTACGGGTCAGGTCGTGGTTGGCCGAGGGAATTCAGTGAGTCCCTGATCCCTTCGGAGGCCTGGGCGGACGCTCACTGGCAAGACTGGCTCCAGGAGATAAACAGAGGGAAGAATCAGCTCGTTGCGAGCGCTGACCACTTCAACCTCTCCGTCGCGATGGGCCAGGAGTACAGCCGGTTCGGCTTAACCGGCCGCACCGAACGTATCGAATGGTCCTTCGGCTCCGGCAACTCCTACTCCACCACGATCAACGCGGAGGTTCTCAGCTGATGGCAAGTCTCAAAAACTGTTTCAATAAGACCCCCGGCGCGTGGACTGCCGCCAGCCTCTACGACGATGCCACCGGTGGATACTACCTCCAGGGCGGCCGCTGGGAGAACCCGGACACATCCCGGCCCATGGGAAGCGGTCAGTCCGTGATTCTGGCCCGGCTCGGGCGGGGCCAGGTGCTGGGAATCACGCAAGGCGGAGTTTACGCAGTGGACCCGCCGGCGCCATGAGCAGCTTGTTCTCCTACCTGGGCAGCCGCTACGAGCGCAGCCCCAATAAGTTCGCCAAGTACCTGGGGGACGATGGGAGCGGGAATGGCCGGTGGGAGATCATGGGAACGGTCTACACCGGCAGCGTGACCGTGGTCGGTGATGATACGCCCACGGAACAGAAGACTTACCCCGCTTTCTGCGCGGACCCGGATTCTTGGCGAAACTGGATCGTGTTCGTGGAGAAGCAGTATTCCAGGATCCGGCCGCGCGAGGTGTTTTATCCAACCACTTGGACGGAGTGGGGAGGAGGACCCGGGCGCAACTGGTCGTGTACTGCCCCTCTCGGAGAATGGTGGAATGGTCCTATACCTTACCCCAGCGACGAAACGTTTGGAAACCTTGTTAGGTGGCCTATCCGCATAATAGGGGAATCCGTTTTTTCTCAACAGGGCAAGAATACCTCAGACACCCTTGTTGGTCCGCTGACAAGATACGACCTTAATCCCGGAGGACTCAGTCTAGGTTCTCAGGATAATGCGGGAAACTTCTTCAGCTTTACGCAGGATATGGTTGTAGCCGGTAATTCTCCTGAGGACATACGCATCTATGCTGTTTCTATGACTATGGGAAGCGGCAGAAAGTTCTATGACGGACTAGCGGTTTCTGGAACTATGACATTACGGTGTTATGGTTACGACTTGTCCACTATCTGGACGGCCAACCTTAACGCCTATAAAGTTGGTTGGTCCGGCTTTGGCTGGATGACTTTGCTCAATCCCGAGACCCTTGCCATACTCGCCTTTGGAGGTCGACCTGGAGACACTAGAAACCCTAACGCCACCCTTCTTATTGTCGATACTAGCGACGGAAGTTTTACTTCTGTCCCCTGGACGTTTGAACCGGCCCCCCACGGGTTTTACTACGCCATAAACCCTCTAAGCTCAGACGCCGATAATCCTCCTCAGGACACATATTTCGACTCATGGGCGGTAGACGTTACTCCCGGAGACGAGGAGAACCCTCCGCTTATAGTGCCTCTTGATGAATTCCCCTGGAAGAAATGGCTTCAGCCTGACGGAGGGCCGGAAACAATAAGCACCTTAAGGGCGGAAACTTCACCCTCCATAGTCCTATCAAGCACCGAAACCCGCGGCTCATTGTCGGACACTCTTCGCCGCTGGTATCCTAGCGAATCATCCTGGCCAATCTTAGCTCCTAGCGTCAATTCTGGTAGCTCCTACCCCGTAGAAATAAACCACGTTACCGGAATCATAAACCACACCAAAACAGAAAGCCTCATCATTTGTGGAGAGAACCTTAGCAGCGTATTAGTCCTTAACTACGACGGAACAAAGAAGTGGGAAATAGTTGGTTGGAGCGAGGAGTTTGCGGAGAATAACCCGGAACTACCCATACCGCAACGAACCTGGTATACCGTCTTGGGTCAAACCGCTGACTTCCTGTTCCTCAAAATCGTCACCAAGAGGTCTACGGTTGTCTCCCACAAGTCTGCCGAACTAGACAACGCCGAAGGGGCACCAGTTGACGCCGGAGTAAGCGATACGAAATGGGTATTTCAGGAGAGGCAAACCAGGATATTGACCCGCGACACCGCGGGGATAGTGGCCGTGGACATAGCGACTGGAGAAACGACCTTCGGAATTCAACCTCCCCACACTATCGACAGGGACTTCAATCAATACGTGGCGGAAGGCGACGTTTTCGCCGTAGCCAAGACCATCTACTTCGAAACCGGATTAGAGGAGCCGCCAGGAAACTTTCAAGTAGTCGACCTGCCCGCCAAAGACCTTTCCTCCTCAACCCAATACGAATTCAGCGCGGAAGAGCTTGGAAACGATACGACCTTAAACTCCTTAACAACCGGACAACCCATAATCAGCAACCTTGACCCAGTAACCTCGGACCTTCCAGGAGAAAGCTACCGTGCTTTCAGGGCTATCCGGAAGGGTGGAGATGTCTATATGGTGGCCGACTATTTAGACCGCGCCCCCTTCATAACCCCGCCCCCTACAACCCCGGCGGAATTCACGGGCATAGACTCACACTGGAATGCTGTGCTAGACGGAACCGTTCCCTCCGAAACTGAACTTGAAGAGTGGTATCCAACTTCTGAGCTATACGGGACCCTGGCGTACAACTTGGTGAAAGAGGGCTTAGTCTGGGAGACTATTGAACTCAATTGCACCAGGACTGAAACCGACCCTGAAGATGATATTTTCAATTCGGTCCTCAATGACTATGACCGGGCAACTTGCTTTGATAACCTTTGCGTATTCTGGCCGCGTCCGGTTACCATTCATCAAGTCATTCAGGACGGAGAGCCGGAACCTTATGGCGGCGGGGGGTCTTACGAGAAATGCGTTGTAAGGGCTATTAAAATAGACCCCACCGCTGACCCTCCTGACAACCTTGTTTTAGCTTGGGAGATATTTCTTCCCGACTACCTAGACGGAAGGGTACAGTCTGTGGGAGGAGTTACCATAGGACTTGCCTGCGGTCACCCGATAAGCGTAGGGCACTACGCCTACGACCCGGTAAACAAGCGCATATTTTTCACTGTGGTAAGGTTCTGGGCCAACGAAAACCCCCCAAGCTCAACCCCTGCGAATCATTCCTGGCAAAAGCTTGACAGGGTGGTCTTGTCTGCGGTGGATGGGTCCTTGATCGACTATGAAACAACGGAACCTTTTCTTGCTAATTCTATTCCTCCTTCGGCGGATTATCTCCATAGCGAATCTCCTGGAGACATATCTTCGGCAAGCTACCTCTGTCCCGCCTTCGTTGTGCCAATCAGGGCAAGGCCTGGGACCTTTATAGAGCCAGGAGAATAAACACCATGCCCAAGAAAGCCCGCCACAACATACCCGAACACACGCGCGGCGACACCTGGAAGGGCTTCTCTTTCAAGTGGAAACTAGGCGGCGAGTACGTCGACTTCACAGGCTGCGCTATCAAGATTGAGTGGAAGCGGAATGGGAACATCGTCCACACCAGCTCGACCTCCGACCCTGGCGGCATCTCTTGGTCCGCCATCACGATCGACAACACGAACGTCACTGTGGGAAAGTTTCAGACAGCGGCGTGGACGAAGTCAATTCTCCAATATGACACGGAGATAACCTGGCCCAATGGCGACATCGAGACTCTTTTTGGTGGGGTCTTCCCGATCGATGGGGATCAGACCAATTCATGAGCGTCATTGAAATAACCTACTCCGGCGCCGCGAGCTCGACGATCGAAATAACGTATCCCGACATAGACTCCGTAATCGAACTCCAGGCCGAGGCGATTGATTCTGTCATTGAGCTGGACTACAGCGGAGACAGCGCCCAGGGTATTCCCGGGCCACAGGGCGTCAAGGGTGATACCGGAGACCAAGGGCCTCCCGGAGACGATGGGGAGCCGGGACCTCCAGGACCCCCCGGCACAACCGAATGGGCCGACCTCGAAGGAGACCCCATTTCCAATCCAGAGTTGGCTGCTTTGATAAATGAAGCCGGGTCATCATGGCTGGGATGGCAGTTCTAAAGGAGAGCGTATGGGAATCTTGAGTAAAGTTTGGTTTGACGGGGTCTTGTCTGGCTCTCTGACCCCGATACTGACTGTGTCTGGGGAGTCAGCGGTCGCACCGGTAGTGGAGCTATCGAGCGAGTCTGAGTCCACCGTGGCAGCAGAGATCTACTACAACTGTTCGGGTACGGATCGGAGAATCGCTCCGTTCTCAATTCCCGCCGGCGGATCGGCCCGTGTGCGTCTCGCCAACCTGCCAGATGGGGACATCGTAAAGGTTTTGGTTTCCGAGGCGGCAGTAATCACGTGCGTGGTGTCAGGGGGTAGTCAGACATGATAGCCGGGATAGAGATTTACGATTCCGAGGGATTGCTGCTATCCCGCCAAGGACCGAAGGGCGACACTGGGGAGACTGGCCCACAAGGCGAACAGGGGCCCGAAGGTCCGGAGGGTCCGCAAGGGATACAAGGTATCCAGGGGGAGCAGGGACCTGAAGGGCCGGAAGGCCCCGCCGGAACCACCACTTTTGCTGGCTTGATTGACTCTGCTCGGGATAATCCTGATCTAGCCGACGAGTTAGCGGCACTTGAATCTGCTATCGGGGGTAAAGCTAATACTTCGCACACCCATCCACAGAGTGATGTTACGGGTCTAGTCGATGCTCTGTCAGGCAAACAGAACAATCTTGGACTGGGTACGGCCGGTCAGTTGCTCGCCACGAACGGAACTGAGGACGGCACAGAGTGGATAGATCCTCCGTCTGGTGGGTCTGGTGATGTGCCCACTCGCCGAAAGATCCTACACCCGGGGCTCTCAGACAGCAGAGTAGGCACCTGGGCGTGGATTGGAAACGTCTCCGCAGACGGTGGAGGCTATTGGTATAACAGCTCCGCAGCCATCAACGACCGAATTAACTTCGAGGAGGTTGCCTTACTGGCTGGGCCTGTCACGGTGAGAGTGCAGCACCTGAGAGCCGGAGCTGGTGGCGTGGTATCCGTCTACTGGGGTGCGGACAAGCTAGGAGAATTTGAGGCGCGATCTGGGTCTCTAACCTATAACGTGGTGTCTGATGTGACCAATACCATTCTTGCCGCCGACACCAGACAACTCTCCCTGCGCGTCGAGAGCACGACCGGAGCAAACTATACCTGCTACGCCCAGAAAATTGAAATCATCCAACCGGAGGCCTAATGCAACCCACCGTTTTTAAATACGACTATCCAGATTTGGGGTGCAGACTCCATCTTGTCGCCCTCCCTCCCGATCCGCTCCAGGTGCTGGTCGAGGCGTTGCCTGGCAAAGAACCCACCGATCAGCAGATCGCTGAGGCGGAATCGCGGTCGGCGTCGGGGTTTATTGATACGGCGGGGCGCTTGCCGACGGTTTACGACCCGGACGACGACTTGCATTTGAGGATCTATGGCGTCGATCGGTGTCCCGGAGAACTGGTCTCTCGCTACCTCGCGACTCGGCCACCAGCCGAGTTTGACTGGGGACTGCTCAAGTTGCAGAAGACCGTATCCCTGGGCGTCATTGATAAAGGCGACATCCCCCTCATGGCTTACTCAGCGAGATTCACGGTCGACGAAGAAGAAGTAGAACTTCCCGTCTGTCGACGGCAGTTTTCGTTCTCTTACGACGCGGATGCAAACGGAGCCCTGGATTTGACCGTGACGGAAACGCCGGGGTGGGCCCGCAATGACGGAGCCTGGGTTGATGGACCTGCGAGAGCGGAGACCTATCGAGGAGCCCGCTACAACGCCTGGAGAGACAGTGCCAGGAAACGGATTTTTGAAGCATACAAGACGTGGCTTCCTTTGGCGCTGGTCACCCTGGCCGCCTCGGATGAAACACTGGAGGCCGCACTGGAGGCAGTGTCCGACAAGACACCCGCCGTCGCCGACATCCCGGCAGGAGAGGCTCTCACTGGTGGCTGGTTAGCTTCAAACCACGCAGCCTACTGGAACCTCTATATGGAGACCGGGCGAAAAGAACTCATCACTACCTCGATCACGAACGACTCGACCGAGTGGCTGGACGACGTTGTGCCAAATGAACTCATTCCAGGACTGGCGAGCGGCAAGACTATTCGAGAAATGATTTTGGAAGGGTTGCGGTAGGCATGGTACTGGCTGCAAGACGAGAGAGGTTTGGATTAATGGACTCTGAGACGGGCATTTTCGCGGGCATCCTGTCCGGGGTGAGCGTGCTGGTGGGAACGGTATTCGGCTACCGACACAAAGAGCGGAAGCTAGACGCCGAGGTCGACCAGAAAAGAATTGAGGCCGACCAGAAACGAGACGACGCCGAGTTTGGTAGGTTCGAGGCCCTTTTCAATCGCCAGACCATTGTTCTGGACCGCCAGATCGAACGAGCCAACAAGGCCGAAGAGCGAGCGAACAATGCTGAAGACCGGATAGCCCATCTAAACCGCGAGGTCCACGAGGTGCGCCGGCAGCTCTCGGAGATGGAGTCCAAGCTCGACAAGCTGCTTAAGTCTGACAAGGAGAAACAAGATCGAATAGCGGCCCTGGAGGCCGAGAACTGTCGACTCCGTCGAGAAAAGGCGGAACTAGAGATCAGGCTGGAGACAGCCCAGAAGGAGCAATCATGAAAATCCTACTAATCTGCCCAGCAGAAGACGCCAAGAGCGCGAAAGAAATCACCCTAGAACAGGCCTCGGTTATCCGGGGCCTTTGCGATCGCCTCGGTCTGCGCTACACCGACCAGGCCGGGAGCGCCGATCGTCCCGCCAAGCTGTACGTGGCCCGACCGTCAAGCGTGAAAGCGCCGCAGACTCAGGCCAAGGGAGACGGGCTGCACTATCCGCTGTCCGGAGCCTATCTCGAGAGACACCCGGAGAATAACGCGCCGGCGTATGCCCCGGGCGATGTCGACGCTGCCGCCCCGCTCGTTCGCGGCGCCGACAGTACGAAGCTTAGCAAGCACTTCACGCTTGGCGAGTTCCGACCGCACGAGAAATCCTACACCGGTGTTCGCGTACATCCCGACCTGGTGGCCAAGCTGGAAGAGATTAGGGCTCGAGCCGGTGGTCCGATCAAGATCACCTCGAGCTACCGACCTCCGGCCTACAACCGGAAGGTGGGCGGGGTCTCGAACTCCACTCACCTCGACGGACTCGCGGCCGATATCTACTCCGAGACCCTCTCAACCTCCCAGCTCTGCAAGATCTGCGACGCTGTGATCGGTGCTGGGGGCGGTGTGGGCTACTACCCCAACCAGGGTTTTATCCACATCGACGTGCGGGGGTACCGGGCTCGCTGGTAACCCCAACTACTAACCAACTACTAATTCGTGTCTAATTTAGTAGATGCGGAAGCGGCAGAATCCGCAGAAGGAGACGAAAATGAAGACCAATGAACAAGCGCGACAAGCTCTCACGCTTATCCACGAAGTAAGTGGCCAACTACTTGAGGCTAGCAAGGATGGGAAGATCGATGTTGCCGAGATGGTCAACGTCGCTATCTCAAACCTGCCTTCAGTCATGGTGCTGGCTGGAGTCAATCCCGGCGGGAGCTACAAGCCTCTGGGAAACTAGTGCCCCCGGCCCTGGACTGGGTGACCACCCGAGCGCGGGAGGTTGCCCAGTCCCGGACTCCGCTCCAGGAGCAGGCCGGGAACACGAAGCTCAACCAGGTGCAGGAGGAGATGGAGCGTCTCAACCGCTGGAGCGGGAAGGACTATGAAGGCCCTCTCGACCCCTCACCCCAGACCGACCCCCGCAACCCCTCCACCAACCTCGACGACTGGCTGCCGGCTTCGGTTCGGTCGGCCACCAAAGAGGTGGAAGAGCTGATGGACGAGTTGGACCGGGACGGGTGGACGCCGGATGATGCGTTCGAGTAAGAAAGCCGCCCTGGGAAACCGGGGCGGTTTTTTCTTTTGTCCCCAAACGGACCTAGTATTTTACTACCAATTCAAATTCTGCTCCGGAGAAGGGCTAAATCCAGTCAAATCAAGGGGTCAGGACCAGAATACTGCCGTTTTTTTCTCGGCGACTTGTACCGTTTTTTTGGAATTGTGACTGCCCAAAACCCCGTTAAAGGTCTATTCGGAGTACTCCGAAAACTTCCAGAAGCCGAGGGTCTGTTTGCGCAGGCCCTCGTTTCATTTATCCGGGCTTCGAGAAATGAAATAGAGCCTTTCAGAACCGCACGGTGGTGTCTCGAACCGCCTCATTGAGACCCGTGGAGTGGTCCTCGTCGAAGTCGGCCCACCGAATTTCCCAAACGCAATGTTCTGTCTCGATTGTGCGATCAGTTGTCCCCGACGGCACGGGATTCCATCTTCGCTCCGGTGATTCGACCGCAAACCCGGCAACGGGAGTTCCATTAGAAATTCCCAGCCTGAAGGCTTGCTGGGATTTGAGAGTAATCCGAAAAACAAGGTCGTCTGGGTGCCGCGGTTTTCCAACGACCTCCAAACGAAGTTCCGGTAGAGCCTCTTGTCGCGGAGTCTGGGTCGTATCCGCACTTGTTTTTGAGACTCGGTCATCTTCCGGCCGCCCAATAATTACACTGAACACGATTCCAACGATAGCAATCACGCTTACAAGATCGAGAATCCGCATCTAAGATGTTTCTAAACGAAGCCATTCTGAACCTGGGTCTAGAATAAGTCTCTAAACTGTCCAAGGGGAGCTTGAAGGAGCCCAACCACCGGCGAACCGGCACTGAAGCCGGCAACGCAGGTCCCTCTTTCGTTTGCCCGGAAGCTACGGACCATGAAAACCCTTCTCATCACCGGCGCCAGCCGAGGCATCGGCGCCTCTACAGCCCTCCTCGCCGGTCAACGAGGCTGGCGCGTTTGTGTCAACTATCACCGGAGCCCGGATCGAGCTCATGCCGTAGTCGAGAGAATCGTGCAACACGGGGGCGAGGCCTTCAGCGTACGGGCCGACATGGCCAAAGAGGAAGACATCATCCGTCTCTTCGACGAAGTCGTGACCAGATGGGGCCGCCTGGACGGCCTGGTAAACAACGCAGGTATCCTGGAGGCACAATGTGCGCTGGCCGACGTGTCGCTGGACAGGCTTGAGCGCGTGTTCAGGGTCAACGCTATCGGCGCTATCCTCTGCTGTCGAGAAGCTGCCCGTCGAATGAAAGCCGGCGGGTCGATCGTGAATGTCTCCTCGGTGGCTTCCCGCCTCGGCTCAGCAGGTGAGTACGTGGACTATGCCGCTACCAAAGGGGCGATGGACAGCCTGACCATCGGACTCTCCAAAGAGCTTGGGCCGATGGGTATTCGAGTCAACTCGGTTCGTCCGGGATTTATTCGCACCGACATCCACGCGGACGGCGGGGAACCCGGGCGTCCCGATCGGGTCGCCCCGGGGCTGCCGCTGCGGCGGGCCGGAGAGCCCGACGAGGTTGCCGAAGCGATTCTGTGGCTGTTGAGCGAAGAAGCTTCGTATGTTACGGGGAGTTTTCTGGAGATGGGTGGAGGGGTTTGAGCCGGCGAATGTTTACAAAGCCCAAACCTCATCGGACTTTCGTCGGAGCTTTCCGTACTATTCTCAGAACATAGGTTATTGAGCGTAGTGAATAAAGAGCGGCCGGAGCGCCGCTCTTTTCTTTTTGCCCGAGGCGTAGCTTTGCCGCCGACCTAACAAAGAGGAGGTCCGAACTCGGTGTTCGAGACTTCCGTTATCGAACTGTTCGCCTACCTATCTATCTATCTATCGAACGGCTTCCCCACCACACAGAGCATCTCGAAACCCGTGTGTGAGTCACGATTTTGCCACGTGGGGCTCCGCGCTAGCGAACCCGCCGAATCCCACGTGGGAAATCGATATTTGCCCCCGCAAGTCTCGGTCCGAAATCTTTAGCGACCGGAAACTCGAAACAAGCGCAAACGTACCCGCCGGTACCGGGCAAGCTTACAAACATTTCGTGGGTTCGAATCCCACCTGCCCCCTGGGGTTATAGCCAAGTGGATAAGGCAACGGTTTCAGGCACCGTCATGAAGACAACGCTTCCCAAACTTGCGCGACGACTTTCCCCGGCAGCGGGCTCCAAACTGCCGGCCGGTATCCCCCCGCATACCCCCCTGACAGCCAATGGATTCTCATCTCCCCCACCGGCCCGGACTACACTGGATCACGAAAGGAACTTAATTTATGTCATTTCGTGAACAACACATAGAACACACCCCGGGGAGCATGCTGACTCTGGACGAAGCGGCCCAACGCCTGAGCGTAGAGACTGAAGACGTCCGCCAAATGATCAGCAACAATCAACTTCCCGGCCATCAAGTTGCCGGAGAGTGGCGAGTGGACGTGGCTCAAGTAGATTTGATGTCCTCCACAGAAAAACGTATTGCGGCCGCCCTGGGCTCGGATGAACTGGCCGATGGACCTCGACCGATCTTATAGAGGCTCAGCGACCGTGTCGGGGAAAGTTTGGCGTCCATGCACATTCTTTTGGTAGACGACGACCCGGCCATCCATGAGACATTGGTGCCCTGGCTTTCTAGCCGGGGCTTCTCTGTGACTTCCGCGGAGGGCCGAACTCAAGCGCTAGCGATCCTGGAAGAGGTTCGCCCCTCCGCGGTGGTCATCGACGCCTCCCTGCCCGGGTCCGATACAGTCATTCTGTGTTCTGAACTCCACCGCGTCAGCTCCGACCTACCGGTCTTGATGTGAGCGCTAGAGAGGAGCTCCTGGGGCAGAAAAGCTCGGATACATTGGCCAGACTCCAATCGCTGGAAGAGCGTCTGAGGGGCCTGATTGCTCCTGACGTCAGAGACGACGAAGGGACCGATGAAAAGCCGGTGCGAATCGACCAAGAGACCCACACGGCCTACGTCTACGGCGCTCCACTAACGCTTACCGTGACTGAATTGGGCCTACTGCGAGCGCTCAACTCATACCCCGGCGAGGTGCTATCGAGGCAAATGCTGCTAGACCTGGTCTGGGGAGAGAGCTACAACGGGAGTGAACGGACCGTGGATTCGCATATTCGGAATCTGCGCAAGAAACTCCGCACCGCTTGGCCGTCGGTGGAGTTGGTAGAGTCGGTGCGTAGCATCGGATATCGACTCGTCGTCTCAGCGTGATCGTGATCACACTTCCCGCCGATCGCAATCACTGATACCCACCCCGTCTTTCCTTAGCATAGAGACATGAATAAAGAATATCATGTCTACTTTGAATATGGGGTCTCGGTCATACCGATCCTGATCAACTCGATCCTTGCCGGGCGCGCGGGCCCGCTAGCCCTTCGCCGTTTTCTTAAGCGCGCCTGGACTCAGGTGGAGGAAGACCAGACGACCCAAGAGCAACGTCGCAAGCGAGTCACCAAAAGAACTCCGTCCCGGCGAGAGCGGATGCAGGTCACCCGCTACTACGACTGCGAGCGAAGGAGCCATCGAGCGTTGCGCTCGTCCCTCACCGCCCTGGAGAATTATCTGGCCGAGCGTGATGAGACATGGCTGGAGAAATCGTTACTGGAGTACGAGACCAGTGAGAGGTTTCGAAAAAATCAGCTCGCTATGAGGATACGGTTTCAACCGATGGTCTGCGAGCGCATCTCGCAGGCGTGCTAAACGCCGCGTAGCTTTAACCCACTTGATGCGTGGGAGCGCCGAAGAATTCGGGCCCCAGGCTGCTTCGATGTCGATTAGGCTTCGCCCCGAGGAGCGGAACATAGCAGCGCTATCTGAGCACCGGAGGGGTGAAGACGAATCGGCAGCGGAGCGGTCTGGGGTCTGAAGGCGAGGTGGTCCGCGCATCAAGTGGGTTTAATAGCTCTTCAAGTGAAGGTGGTGCTCGTAGGCTAGTCGCCCGTCGAGCATGATCTGAAACGTGTAGGCACCGGGTTCGGTGAAGACCATCTGGTTGACGTCGGTCTGAACGTGGACGGTCTGTTCTTCCGTTTCCAGAGTGAAATACAGTTCGGGGCTCTGGTGGAGCACCATGGTGTTGGCCGGATTGACGACCTTGATGCGCTGAACGTGGAATCCCAGCCCGTCGCCCCAGGTACTGAGCACCGAAAACTTGGGATAAGTGATCGGAAACTGCTGGGCGTAGAGGTCGGTAAAAAGCCCGTACAGGTTCAACTTCCCGTCCGGTGCGGGTACGATCGAGTCACAGTATAAAAAACTCTTTAGTACGGGCTCCACTAAATCACTCCTCTGGCCCCGGCCGTTCTACCTTAAAGGAGAGCGTCCTCTTCTCTCGTCGACGGATACTAGGGTTGACGCAGCACTAGGCTTCCATCTCCATCGCCGCTTCCAACAATTTCGAATCGGTCTCGGCGTCTAATCCGTCGTCGATGGTGAGGGCCTTGGTAAATAGGTAAGCGGCCAACATGGGACGCTGCTGGAAGAGTTGAAAGTGGGGCTCAATGAGGGGATGGGTGACGTTCACTACCAGGTGCTTGGCTCGCACGAATCCCAACAGAAAGTTCTTCCAGTCCCTGGGCTTCTCCAGCTCGCCCACGAAAAAGAGTTCTCCGGCGTTCATCTGTTCGACGTAGAGAGTGTCGGCCAGAGCCGGGGAGTGTTTGGAGAAATCGGCGGGCAAAATGGTTCGGTATTTGCTGCCGATTCTCTGGGTGAGCTTGGCGGCCTCGGCTAAGAGACGCTTCTTACCCTCCGGAAACCGGTCCAGAATCTCCGGCAGAGCCCAGGCTTCTGAGGCCCTGACCACCGGCAGTCCGCCGGTGAGGCGGTCCAAAAGCCGCTCCAGGCCGGGTTGTTTCTCCGGGCCTTCCCACTGCAAGACAGGCACACCCTTATCTTCGGTGATCCGCTTGGTAATCTCGGAGGCTTCCGGTGCATAGAGAATCATCTTCTGCTTTTTGGCAGCCCGCTGAACTGCTCTCAGGGAAACTCGCTCTCCACCGACCGTGGGCAGAACGGGCAGGTTGGTAAACTCCGAGGGAGGACGCTTGCCCAGCCTCGGCGCCAGGTGGCCGAACAGCTCGTAGTCGAAAGAGCGGGACGCCCTCTCGAAGAGCTGCTTTCGGAAAGCGCCGTCGATCACGTCTTTCAACAAAGCCATGGCTTTTTCGTAATTGCGATCGGTGATCACGTTGTCCCGTGTGAGAGTGTGCTCCAGATAGCGGCTGGAAAGCTTGAAAGAGACTCCGGGATGGTACTCTTTCTCGCCCTCCCGGAGAGTCAACCCGCGGTTGTAAAACCCGAAGAACGGCTCGGCCTGGTCGCTGGGTGCCACCACCAACTCGGTCTCCTGTCCTTTGTGGACATACTCGTGGCGGTGGCCGATGCGAAACTCTTCGTTCATCACCTCGCCCTCGACCGTGATCTCCGCTTCGACGTGCTTACACCAGTATTTGATGGTCTGATGAGAGCGAACTTTCATCTTCTCAAATTCGGCTTCGGTGGTTTCCTTGACGATCTGAATTTGAGTGCCTTCCACCGGGTGGTCCAGCAGGATTCGATCAAACTTGCGGTTCTCTTTGAAAATAAGACGCCAGTATTCGCCGTCTCGACCAGTGTCGACGATGACGGCGTTCGGCTCCAGAGCGAAGACCGAAACAAATCCGATACCGAATTTACCCACCTTGGTCATGTCGTCTTCTTTAGCGGAACTAAAGAGCTGGGTGAGCTTGGTGTCGATGATGCGTCGAGTCATGCCCTCCCCCGTATCGTCCAGGTGGATAATGGCGATGCCCTTGTTACCGCTCTCGTACGGGTTGAATTCGAAGTATATGTCCACCGTCTCCGAACCGGCGTCCATGGCGTTCTGAATCAACTCACGCAGACACGCGTAAGGGTCGGTAAACTGGTTTACAAGGTTTTCTAGAGTATCGCCCGCTTCAATGGCGACCTGGGTATCCGAAGACACGTTGACTGCTAGCTTCCAATCACTCTTTTAGGATGACGACGCTCCCTTCAATGCATCCCTACAAGTAGCCTTCATCCAACCTTGTCTCTTCCAAGCATAAAAAAACCCCGCTCTAGGCGAGGCTGTAAGTTTGAGATTTCTTAGCGGTTGTGAAAGACCAGCCGGTAAGTCCCCGGGGGTTCGATCTTGACGAAAAGCCCGGGTCGCAGGCTGACCACCGGAATCCGGTTGGTGTAACCCAGGTCCGCCACTCGGATGCCACCGGCGTTCCGCTGCTCCAGCATGGCGATCTGGCCTTCCAGGCTGAGAGTGACCCGGTCTCGTAACCAGGGGCTCTTGAGCCCTTCTATCAGGTTTGGACGGGCTGTGTCGGTGACAGGAGCGATACCGACGCCGGCGGTGTTCCTCCTCTGGGCACCGATCGCTGTCGAAGCGTCGAACCCTCCACCTTTGGGAGCAAACGGGTTGGCGCTCCTTCGGGCTCTTATCTGTTCAATCTTATCACGATAGTCGTCGGCCACTCTTCCTCCTTGCCGTGAAGCCCCGTGGAGTTTCTCGCACAGGGCACCCCCAGTTTAACACGAGATATCTCTAATGTCATGGGCTGACTTGAGCTTTTTACAACTTGGTAACAGACCACACCACACCTTTGTAGTCATCCGAAACCAAAATCTTCCCGTCGGGCAGTTCCAAGATGTCCACGGGGCGACCGTGGTAGGTGCCGTCGCTCTTGAGAAATCCCCAGAGCAGCGGCTCCGCGGGCTCCTCCGGCTTATCCAGATTGACGCTCACGACCCGATAGCCGATCGGGGTACTTCGGTTCCACGAGCCGTGCTGCGCTACCAACACTTGAGAAGGCAGAGCCGCTCGCAAAGTCTCGCTTCGCGGGAAGTAGCATCCGAGGGGCGCGACGTGAGCCTCGAACCTGTGCAGGGGTTCCGTGAATTCGATTCCGCTCGGGGCCTTGTCACCAAAATCCGGATCGGGTTGGTTGTTGCCCCAGAGGTAGGGAAACCCGTAATGTTTGGTCGGAGAGCCCTTGGGCAGAACGTTTAGCTCACAGGGTGGGATGTCGTCGCCCAACATGTCGCGGCCGTTGTCGGTAAAGTAAAGGTCTCCGGTTTCCGGATGCCAATCGAAACCGACCGTGTTTCGGACGCCTTTGGCCTCAATCTGGAAGTCTTCGCCTTCGGTAGTGAAACTGCAGATGGTGGCAAACCTCGGATCGTCGCGCTCACAGACGTTGCAGGGCGCTCCGATACCGATACGGATTCGACCGTCCGGCCCACCCTTGATATAGCGCCAGCCGTGATGCTTCTCGGGTGGCAGACCCTCCAGCACGACCTCGCCTTTCGCGTCGGGCTCAAAACCGTCGGGAGGAGAAAACTTGCGGACTCTCTCCAATTCACCCAGGTAGAGGTCCTCACCCACGAAGCAAACACCGTTGGCTCCGTTGACGTTCTCCTGAAACTTCTCCACCACCGGGCCTGATTCGGACACGGTGACCTTATGGACGAAGCCTTCTCGAGAGCCCACGAAGAGGGTCTTGCCGTCGGGCGAGAGGGCCAGACTGCGAGCGTTCGGCACGTCGGCCCATTTCTCGACCTTGAAACCATCTCGAACGTTGGGAAGCCACTCTCCCTGGCTTTGCGCCACCTCGGGTAAAGAGGTCGACTGAGCGCTTGCTGAAGGTATCGGCTGGGTCTTGCCCTGGCAGCCGCAAAGGGCGAGGGCGAGAAGTAAAGAAGCTAATTTTTTCATCTCTCGATCAGTTCCCAGCGAAGGCAAAGGAACCTTTCTCAGCAAAGTAGCCGGGGTGGAAATTGTAGCTGTTCTCGCTTGCCTCATCGTCCTAGGAATGGGCCTTCGCGTTCGCGCCGAGACCCTCGGTTTGGAGCATTTTGAGGCGCTGCCCGACGAGGATCTCCCCGGGATCTCCGTGATCGTTGCGGCCAGAGACGAAGAGAGGGTGGTGGAGGCGGCTCTTCGGTCGTTGTTGGAACTCGACTACCCCGACCTCGAGATCGTGTTCGTGGATGACCGTTCGGCCGACCGGACCGGAGAAATCGCGAACGCTCTATCCCATAGCCACCCTCGAGGCGACAGACTCAAGGTTCTCTCCTGTCGAGAATTGCCATCCGGTTGGTTGGGCAAACTCCACGCCCTTCATCTCGGTACCAAGGCCGCCACCAAATCGCTCATCCTGCTGACCGACGCCGACGTGGTGTTCGAAGGCGATAGTTTGAAGCGAGCAGCCAGCGCCCAACAGGTGCTGAAAGCCGACCATTTGGCCGTCTCCCCGCTTATCGAAACCGACGGATTCTGGGAGCCCGCTCTGGTCAGCTTCTTTCTCATCATGTTCGTGGCCAAGTTTCGGCCCAGCCGAGTCCATCGAGACCGCAAGAAGTTCGTGGGTGTGGGAGCTTTCAACATGTTGACCCGCCAGGCTTTGGAACGAGTGGAATACTTGGAGCCGTTGCGACTTCAGGTGATCGAAGACGTGCATCTGGGACGGTTGGTCAAGAGCCGGGGGATGAACCAGTTCTGTCTAATTTCGGGAAATAGCATCCGAGTCCGTTGGGTGGAGGGGATCCGCGGGGTGGTGAAAGGTTTGGAGAAGAATTCCTACGCCGGTCTCGACTACAGTCTGCCCTTTAGTTTGCTCGCTATCCCTCTGGTAGCGCTGCCGTTCTGGCTCCCCCTGCTGCTCTTTCTGACCGGCCACACAGGGTGGGCGACGGGCTATATGCTTTTCTGCTTTCTGGTGGGGACGCTCATCCCCGAGAATTTCCATCTGCCCAAGTGGGCAGGTCTCACCTTCCCACTTGCCGCTCTGGTACTCGCCTACACGTTTGCTCGTTCAGTCTGGATCACGGAAAGACAGGGTGGAGTGGTGTGGCGGGGGACGCTCTATCCGCTGGAAGAGTTAAGGGCGGCCCACCGCGAGTTCGTGCGAGACGTGGCCCCGCTCTGAACGACAAAGGGCCAACCCGGATGGGTTGACCCTTTGCTAAGACGGATTGTTAGCGTCCCACGCTCATAACGGCCCGGGCGGATGTTATTCCTCGACCGTCATACTTTCTCAGAATGTCTCGGACTCGGGTGGAATGTTCCTCATCTTCGGTCACCTCCACTCCAATCACGGCACCGGCGTTGTCCAAAGCGTGCTTGTACTCGCCGATAAGGCTATCGCTCAGGCCCTGGTCCTTCAGGTATCCGGTCACAGCGCCGGCGACTCCGCCTCCTGCTCCCGTCCCGAGAGCCGCCATCGAGGCAGTGAAGAGTGCTCCGCTTCCAAACACCAGGCCGTAGCCGGGGATAAAGAGAGAGGCCAGAGCACCGAGGGCGCCGACGCCCAGTCCGGCTCCGGCACCTTTGATGGCACCGGTGGCGGCGTCGTCGGCGGTGGTGGTGGTGACACCCTTGGCTTTCTCCTGGGCTTCTCGCGCCGCTTCGGCGGTGTAAAGAACCTCTAAATTGCTCTGACTCGTGGAGAGACTCAGGCTCTCTTTGTCTATTCCGTGGTCTCGAAGAGCACCGAGAGCTTTCTCGGCTTGTTTCACGTCGTTAAAATAGGCGATGATGTTTCTCATAAATTTCCTCCATTAGTAAATCTCTAGCTATACCCTAAAGGATAGCCGCCGGGAGAGGTTGGGCTAGGCGGTTATGAAGGGGGAATACGAGCGTATAACTTAGAAAATTCAAGCTGCGGAAACTCTCCGGAGACGTCGGCCGACTTACCGGGTCGCAAACATATCGATGGTGTATTGCAACAGTTCTCGACCACCAGGTTTGCCGTGGCCGGGTACGATCGTCTCGGCTTCGGGGAAAGCGTCGGCCAACTTCTGCACGGTCTGGGACCAACGTTCCAGGTCGGCATCGGCCGTGTTGCCGCGACCCGCGCCGTCGGCTTTGATCAAGCATCCGCCGAACAAGACTTTCACATTGGGAAGGTAGACGATCGCGTTGTCCTGGGTGTGTCCGGGACCGAAATAGGCCGCCACGGCGTAGCTATCGCCTACCGGTATCGAGAGCTCGCCGTCAAAACCGAGCCGAGACACGGGTTTGCCTTGCTCCTTTGCTAGACTCCGACAGACTGTACTAGAAGCGGTGAGGATTCCTCGTTCATGAAAAACTTCCATGCCGCCCATGGAATCTTCGTGAGTGTGGCCGACAAAAAGGGCCTGAATGTGGAGCTCCTTTTCTTCTAACCAATCCAGAAGGACGCTGGAAAGATGAGCCGATCCGGGCGTGTCGATCACCACTGCTTCTCCGCTGTTGATGTACACGAGGCCGTTGCATTCCACCCGCCCGAAGCCTTCCACCGTCAACCAGGAGCGATGAAGAAAAAGACCCGGACGAAGCTCCTCGAGCTCCAGATCCGGGTCCAGTTTCGTGACTTCGGCTGCGGCGATGCAGAAAAGAGCCAGGGAGAGGAGAAAGACCCCCATCCAACTCTTAACCTTCATCTAACGTCCGCCCACGATACCTTCCTTGGTTTGAGCCCGTTGGAACTCGATGACCAGGAACTGGTGGTTGGGAGCGAGTTGCATCGCTTGGCGGTAGTCGGCCAGGGCGTTCTCCAGGTGTTTGACCTCGCGGCTGCGGTCGAACATACGCTCGTAGGTGTTGCCTCGGAAGCGGAGTAGTTCCGGGTCCTGGGGCGACATTCCGATGGCGACGTCGAGGAAGGCTTTGGCTTCTTCCAAATCGCCCAAGCGGTAGAGAAGGGCGCTGAGGTTGCGAGTGACTTCGGGGTCCTGGGGAAATTCGCGGTATAGGTCCTGATAGATCGACTTGGCGGTTTCCAGACTGCCGTTGTCGATGGCGGCGGCGGCGTCGACGAGTTTCTTATCCTTGTCGGTGCCGGTGTTGTTTGGAGTAGAAGCTGTTTGGAGGGTGCTCTCCGTCTCGGGGCTATTCGGTGAAGCCGGAATCAGCTCGTTCCAATCTCCTTTGGTGCGGGCGATATACTTCTCTTTCTCAACCCGAGCCTGAACGTTACCCGCCTTGATCGCGCGGTCCCACTCCTCAATACCACGCTCTTCCTGTTGAAGCCACATGCTGATTTGACCGGCTTTGAACCACATCTCCCCCTCTTCGTAGCCGCTCTTAGCAAGGTCGACGTAGAGTTCGTGAGCGGTGAAAAAATCTTTCTTGAGTTCGGCCATGGACGCTTTGAGATACTTTGCTCGCTTCGCGGACTCAGATTCCGGGCTGGTGACCAGGACGTTATCCACCATCTGGCCGGCCATAGTGTAGTTTTGAGCGTCGTAGAAGAGCTGCGCTAAATCGGCACGAAAAGGCGCCGGACGCCCTTTCACCTCGGCCGCGAAGTCACCCACCATAGCAAACCGCATCGCATCATCGACGTGATTATTCTCGATACCCCAACGAATCCGCTTCTCCACGTTGGTAAAGAACGCCTCGGTCAAGAGAGGCTTCGATTCACTCAGAATCCTCTTCCATTCCGTAACCGGACTGCGAAAGATATCCCGCAGCATTTCCACCGGTGTGCTCGCCGCCTGGGCCGAAGCCACCAACAGCACCATCAACATCGCGCTCGTTATGTATCGTCTCATCAACATCACCAAATAACCTCCAGTAGGCGCCCCGGATTCCTTGAAACCCGGGCCGAATTCATATTGCCCCACAGACTCGATGCGAAACCCCGGCCCCGGAACGAACAGAGCGTGTCTCTAGCCAGGGCACGCTCTGTTTGATCTCCGTCTAACCCCTACCCCTGGGAATTGTTTCCGTAAACCTTGTGCAGCACGTCCATGGCAAACCGATCGGCGGTAAACCAGTCGTGCCTGCCGTCCTCCACCACCATATCGCACTCGTTGGGCACTCCCTGATGGGCCAGCGCGTCCACCACCGCTTTATTGCGATAGTAGTTGGAGTCGTCCGGTTCCGAGCTTTCCGGCCCGGCGGCCAGAAAAAACCGCATCCGCCGCAGCTGAGAAGGCGGCAGGTTGCGAGCTAACCAGGCCGGTGAGTGGGCCTTCAGGTGGGCCAGGTCGGCTGGTCGCCCGAAGATCGGGTTGAACAAAGGGTGTTCGAGGATATTGTCGTCGGGCTTCACCGGATGGTACGGGAAAGAGCCGTCGTAGGCCGCCACCACGGAAAAGAGAGCAGGGTTTCGTAGGGCTAGCTGCACGGCGTTGAGCCCGCCCAGAGAAAATCCGATGGCCGCCCGGCGAGGATTGATAAGACCCAACTCGTCCTCGAAACGGGGAATGAACTCGCCTCGAAAGGAGGTCTCAAACGCCCCCAGGCCTCCCCCTACGAAATTTCCGTCACGGGCCAACTCCGGCGCTTTCCAATCCACCGCCAGGGTCAACCCCTCCCGGTTGTCTCCCCCAAAATCGGGAAAGACCAGCAAACAAGGCGGCAGCTCTCCTCTATCCACCGAGGCTTGAACCAACTGAACCAGTGTGGTGGGGCCGGATGTGCCGTGACGTTCTCTGGAAGGGTCTTCCCGATCGTAAAACCATTCGCTGAAGTGGCCGCGAAAGAGGTAGATGACCAGCGGGGAAAATCTGGGCAGCTCTTTACCCGAGGTGCGGTAGATGCCAACAAAGCGACGCAACCCTAAAGCGGGCGAAAAGAAAGACAAGCGCCAAACCTTGCCGCTCGGAAAATCACCCAACGAATGCCACCCGAGTATCTCGGTGGCCGAAACCATGCGTTTCCAGCCGTGCACGGCGCCGGGCTTTCTGGACGACGGGTCCCCTTCCCTACATTGTCCTGTAGGATTCGCCGTCGGGATCTGCGTATACCGCTCGGTGGCTAAAAAGAAAGTCGCGGCTAAAAAGAAGAAAGTCGCCGTCAAATCCGAGAAGAAGAGTGAAAAGATGGACCCTCTGATGAAGGAAGTGTCCGAGGTGGCCGAGGAATTGGAAGATATTCTGGGGGGGTTACGCACCTCCACGGTCACATTCAGCCGTGCTCGAATCAAAGAGGTCGTCGAGCGGTTGAAAAGCTTAGGAGAACGTTAGATCAGGCAGATCGGCACAAGAGACCACGAAAACGACCGCAATCATCGCGGTTTAATCTGCCTATTCGTGCTCCTTCTGGCGACCACTTTCCTAGCCGGATGCACTCTGAGCCACCCCATGGTCGGTCGTTGGAAGACCCAGAGTAGCGACGGCACCGAGTCCATCCTCTGGTTTAAGTCGGACGGCACTTTCGAGGCCATAGCCAAAGGGGAAAACCTTCCCGGGAAATGGACCTTCAACGAGGATACCGACCCCAAACAGCTGGAGCTCGTTTTCGAAGACCGCACGATCGTGACCATCGCCAAGCTCAACGGCGACGAGCTGCTCATCGAACCGCGCGAGGAAGAGGCGGAGATGCCTTCGACTTTCTCCGACAACGCCCAGAAGTACCGCCGTCAATGAGGCGCCTGGTCGCTTTTTTTATTTTGGCGGCTATGATGCCGGTCCTGGCCGTCCCCGATTGGTCGAAAGTGCGCCTCAGCGTGATTCCGGGCGAGGGAACCGAAGACTTCCAACTCGGCGGCCCCTTGCCGGAGAGCTGGCCGAAGCAGCTCGGCGAGCCCGACGAAATCTTCTGGTATCACGGAACCGGAGAAGGCATCCGCCGGGTCACTTGGGGCGAACTGGCCAAGGGACAGCTGAACAAAGGTCTCACCATCATGGTCAGCGGCCAGGGCGACACCACCTCCATCAACGACATTGAAATCAAGCGTATCCGAGCCGGAGTGAGTGGGGAAAACCTTTTCCTCGGCGTGCCCGAGGCCAGCGTCTCCAAACGCTCCGAACTGGTGCAAAAGGACGGAAAAAAGAGCTATCTGCTGCCGGGGCTCTCCATCGAGGCCGCCGACGGCAAGCTGGTGGGCCTGCGAGTCCACTCACCCGCCTCCACCCGCTGGCGCTTTCAAAAATGGCGGGTCCGGCCCGGAGAAGCGGCGGGTCCGGTGCGGCTCGGACAGCCGATAGAAGAACAGCTGCTCGTCTCCACCATCGGGGAGCCCCACGAAAAGTCTCGCGAACATTTGATGTGGCGAGCGGAAGACTCGAGCCAAACTCTGAAAATCAGTCTGGACGCGCGCACCGGCGAAGTCATTCGTATCCACGGGAAAGGGCTGCCCTGGCGCACTTTCAACGGCGCCACTTTGGGGGATAGCTCCGCCGTCTTTTCCAGCAAGCATCCGGAAGCTAAATCAGGGCTGGGTCGCGGTCTGGACGAAACGGTCTTCAAACTGCCCGGTTTGCGAGCTACTTTCAATCGCGATAAGCTGGTGGGCTTCGACGTCTACCCCGTACCCGCCGGCGAGTAAATTCTACTCTACCGGGGCGTTCGTGCTTAAATGAGAACGCACGTAGTCTGGGGCCGGCATCACGTGCATGTTCTCTTGAATCTGCCGTCTCAGAATCTCCCCGGCCTCTCGGATCTCTTCCAGGAGCTGCTCCAGAAGCTTGTCTTCTAATACCTGAAGAGTGGTCAAGTCTTTCTTCAGGTGGCGAGCATCCACCAGAGCGACCAGTCCGGGGCAGCCGGTCGATACGGTCTTGCTTCCCAACACAACGCCGTCTTCCCAAAACAAAACCTTGGTCAGATTCGACATCTCCATCCGGATAGCGTAGGCGCGCGACAGCCCTTTGGTGGTCGCCGCCTTCTGAATGGCGGGGTCGAGCCGGTTGGTCAAGGTAGCGTGGCTGACAGGCTCCAGGACAAACCCGTCTCCGCCCTCACTCGGCACCACCAACTCCGCGAGATGGTGCTGAGCGTGAGCGGCGTTTCTTATCAAATGCTGCTGGTACATCGCCTGCAGGGCCGGTGGCTTGGCCTTTCCCGGACTCGGGTCCCGACGGATGTCGTAGTTTTTGAAACGAGGCCTGCCGAACCGTCCGTCGTTGGTGTCCTTGGTGCCCGCCGAGATACGGCAACGCGAATAGTTGCAATACTGGTCGATCACCTTGTATTCCCGGTCCAGAGCCCCGCGCCGGCGAAACAGGAGATCGAATATGTCGGTGTTCAGCAGAAACCAGCTGCTACCAAGCTTCTCCGAGATATTGCGGACCAGCCGTAGCTCGAAGAAATCCCCGGGAGTCTCGGCCGGACCTCTTTCGCCGTCGCGCCATCCACCGGATTTCAGAAGGTAGCTGCGCTTCTCACCCTTGGATCCGATCATCAGGTTGATTTGGCTCGGCTGAACGGCGAGCGACCCTTGCAGTCCGGCTGCCAGATGCCGAAGTGACGGTGTGCTGTCCTGAGCATCGGCCAAGAGCTGAGTCAACAGATCGTCCATATTGGCAAAGCCCAACGGAGCCGCGTCGGCAGTGATGGTCACCTTGTTGATACCGGCATCCACACTGATCCGGCTTGCCCCGGAGAGGTTGAGGCACTGCAGCACCTTCAAAACCCAGTGATAAGGAGTGGGAAGCTGAAACTTGGCTAGGCGCTCCAGAGCTTTCTTGGGATCGAGCGTGAAGCTGCCGGAGGACTCTTGCTCCCCCTGGGCTCTGTACCGACCCAGCAGGTCGTCCACTCCTAAGATCTGTTGATCACCCACGTTTCGTCGGTTCACTCTCCCCCATAAAGAACCTCTTGGGCAGGGCGCGCTCCTCATAAAGACGAACCTGAGGGCCGAAATGTACGCACACCAGAGAGGCCAGGGGGATCGCTTGACGCAGGAATCCGAGGGAGACAGTCGCTCCACCGTAGCCGGTCAGGAAAGGTCCGAGGGCCGTAAGTGGATTCAGAGCGGATGGGATCTGCTGGTTGAATCAGCCGATGGTCAACTCTCCAGCCGTATCCCGGTCTGTCATTCTCACATCACGATCGGCACCAAGTACGGAGCCAAGCAGAACGACATTTATCTGGATGAGCCCTCCATGGCCAACCGCCAGGGCATTCTCAAGCTGATCGAAGACAAGCTTTTCTTCAACAGTCTTAATCCGAGCTACGAGGTTCTCCTCAACGGCAGTCCCTCTTCTTTCGCCCAGTTAGAGCCGAACGACGTCCTTCAATTCGGCCGTTACACCATCACTATTTTGGATCTCCCGACCTCTATCGCATTTCTGGAGTCTTACACCGACCCTCACCGCAAGCAGCAATGGACGCTCAAGCAGGGGAGAAATCACATCGGACGTCCCGGCTCTCGGAAAAATCACGTGGAGTTGGAAGACCAAACCGTGTCTCGTACCCACGCCACCATTCTTCATGCCGAAGGCCACTATATCGTTCAGCCGGACGGCAAGTGGCCGGTCTGGGTCAACGGCGACATGGTGAACGCTATGTGCATCCTGGGCGACGAAGATATCGTGCAGATGGGCAATCAGCTCATGCGCTTTCGTTGCTACAAGGCAAAGAGCAAACCCCGGGCGCTCCTCCCCCGAGAAGCCACCATCCTCTTCTCCGATATTTGGAACTACACCGCCCTGGCGGAGAGCCGTCCGCTGGAAGAAACCATCGGTCAACTCAACGAGGTGTACAAGAAGCTGGGTCGCGTGATCATCAACAACCGGGGCACCCTGATGACCTATCTGGGCGACGCCATGATGGCCGTCTTCGGAGCCGATCAGGAGATGACCAACGTCGACGACAACCACGCGGAGCTTGCGGTACGGGCCGCGCTTGGTATGCTGGAGGCCCTGGAAGAGCTCAACGAAGAGTGGCAAGTCATCGGATATCCCCAATTGCAAATCGGGATCGGTGTGGCCACGGGAGAGGTGATGCTGGGCGACGTGGGCGTCACCGGTCACCGCGAATTCGCCGCTATGGGCGACACCACCAACGTGGCTTCTCGGGTAGAAAAGCTAACCCGAGAGAACGGAGTTCATCTCCTGGTCAATGGAGAGACGGCGCGACAGACCAAGCATGCGTTTACGCTGAAAGAATTGGGTACAGTGGAAGTCAAGGGACGACGGAAGCCGGTCGATCTGTTTCAGGTTGTCGGCGAAAAGGGCTAAGAGAATGAGCGAACAGAGTTTTAAGGCACGATTGAAGCGAAAATGGGGGATTGAGACGGAGAGCCAGTACTGGCGGATCATGTTGATGTTTACCATGGCCGGTTCGTCTTGCGTGTTCGTGCGCAAGCCGATTTTCGCCGCCCTCGGTATCAACGCCTCACCGGACGGACCGATCTGGTGGCTGGCCTGGCTGATTGTGATCTTTCCCGCCTATCAGGTCCTGCTTCTGTTTTGGGGCAAGGTCTTCGGCGTCTTTCCCTTTGCCTGGTGGTTCGAAAAGAAAATGCTGCGAAGAATGAAGCTGTATCACGGCCCCGAAGACGACGGGCCGCCCAAGCTAAGCTAACTCTACAGAAAAGGCTCCCTCGAAAGGGAGCCTTTTCTGTAGAGTTAGGATTGTCTACGGTCGTTTTTTTAGTTCATCATTCCCTGACTCAAAACCAGAGCTTCTTTCTCCACCTCACCCAGTCGCAACGAGACCTCGGGGAGGCAGACTTTAATCACCTGCTCGATCTGCTCCACCAGCACGAACTGCATCTCCTCGCGCACGGATGCGTCGAGTTTCTCCAGGTCTTTGCGATTCAGGGCAGGCAGGATGACGGTGCGAATCCCACGCCGTCTGGCCGCCAGCACCTTCTCTTTGATACCGCCTACCGGTAGGACCAGACCGGAGAGAGTCACCTCTCCCGTCATAGCGACATCGTGACGGACCGGGACGTTGGTGTAGACCGAGGCCAGAGCAGTCACCATGGTGACACCGGCCGAGGGCCCATCCTTCGGGATCGCTCCCGCCGGCACGTGCACGTGCAGTCCACCCTTCTCCAGAAACTCTTCCGAGATTCCGAACTCGTCGGCTCGACTGAGGATGATCGACTGAGCGGCTTTCACCGACTCGCTCATCACGTCACCGAGCTGGCCGGTGACGGTCAGACCTTTGCCGCTGGGGATGCGAACAGCCTCCACGTAGAGGACGTCGCCGCCCACCGGAGTCCAGGCTAGACCCGTGGCCACACCTACCGCATCGGCGGTCCGGCCTTCCTCTTTGGTCAGCCGGTCGGGCCCCAACAGACTCTGCACCGTCTCCAGGTCCACCTTCAGAATACGCTCGTCGCTTTCCAGGCGCTTGAGGGCCAGTTTCCGAGAGAGCTTGGCGATAGCTCGCTCCAGGGAGCGGACACCGGCTTCCCGAGTGTAGCTCTGAATCAGCTCTTGCAAAGCCTCGTCGGTCACTTCGATCTCGTCGGCCGGAAGCCCGGACTGCTCCAGCTGGCGGGGCAGGAGATAGCGGCGCGCGATGGCGTGTTTCTCTTCCTCGGAGTAACCCGAGAGCCTGACCACTTCCATGCGGTCCAAGAGCGGCGAGGGGATGGTCTCGGTGCTGTTGGCCGTCATGATGAAGGTGGTTTTGCTGAGGTCGAAGGGCAGGTCCAAGTAGTTGTCTCGGAACTTATCGTTCTGAGCCGGGTCGATCACTTCCAGCAGCGCCGCCGCGGGGTCGCCACGAAAGCCTCGTCCCAGTTTATCGACTTCGTCCAGCATCAGGACGGGGTTGCGGGTGCCGGCCCGACGAAGCGCCGTCAAAAGACGTCCCGGCATGGCTCCAACGTAGGTACGGCGATGGCCGCGTAACTCGGCTTCGTCGCCCAGGCCGCCCAGGGCCACTCGCTCGAACTTACGACCCATCGCTTTAGCGATCGACTGCCCCAGACTGGTTTTACCCACTCCAGGCGGCCCCACGAAGAGCAGGATCGGAGCCTTGGCGTCGGGGTTCATCTTCATCACTGCCAGATGCTCGAGAATTCGCTCTTTGATCTCTTTAAGTCCGTGGTGATCGTCATCCAAGACTTTGCGGGCACCTTTGAGATCGAACTCGTCTTCGGAAACGGTGTTCCAGGGTAGGTCGAGAGCCAACTCAATGTAGCTACGCGTGATCTGATAGTCGGGCGACGAAGAACTGGAACGGTCCAATCGATCGACCTCCTTCTTCAGCTCCTTGTGGATCTCGGCGGGAAGCTCAAGTTCGTTAAGGCGCTCTCGAAACTGTTCGACCTCTTCGGCCTCGGCTCCGTCGTCGCCGAGCTCCTCACGGATCGACCGCATCTGCCTTCGCAGGATCGCCTCTCTCTGCTCCTGGTCCAACTTCTCTTTGGTATTGGAGCTAATCTGCTGTCGTAGCTGGAAGACTTCCAGCTCATAGTTCAAGAGCTCCAGGGAGATTTCCAACACTTCCTTGCGGGTGTCGGCCTCTAGAATCTTCTGTTGGTCCTCGATGGAGAGACCGACGATCGGCGCGGCGAAATAAGCCAGCTGGATTGCTTCTTTGATATGACTGGTCAGAGGCATCAGGTTTTGCCCCTGTTTTCCGGCCAACTCCAGAAACGATCGCGCCACTTGGACCAGTTCGCGGTGGAGAGCTTCCACCTCCGGACCACCGTCGGTTAGCGGCGGTAGCACCTCTACCTCGGCTTCCAAATACTCCTTACCCTGGCTACCCTTCTTCTTATCGAAGCTCATCAGCCGAGCTCGGTTGATACCGGTCAAAAGGACTTCCATCCCCCGACCGTGTTGGTAAATCTTCTGAATCCGGACCAATGTGCCCACGGGATGGAGTTCATCCTGGGTGGGCTCTTCGCTCAACGGATCTCTCTGGGTCACCACGAAAAGGGTGCCCTCGTCGGATTCGGTGGCCAGCCTGATCGCCTCTTGTGAGGACGGACGGCCCACCGTAATCGGCATCAGTGCGTAGGGGAAGAGCACGGCGTTTCGCAGGCTCACCATCGGATATGTTGCTTTCATCGCATTCTCACTTTCTTAGTGTGCCCATCATAGTAAACCGATCGGTCTAAGAACGATGGTAAACTGTTAGAATCGTGTTTGCGCCAATGCCGGACAGATAAAGTAGTTTTGGCACCGAACCGAGAAACGGCTCGGAGTGAGTCCGTCCGTGGAGGGAAATAGCCTACCCAAAGACTGGCTAGGCGGGATCGCTCAGAGCTGGAGGGTGGACCTTATTGCCGCCTTCTCGGTGGCACTGGTAGCTCTTCCCCTGGCTCTGGGTATTGCGCTGGCTAGCAACGTACCACCCATGGCGGGAGCGCTGTCCGTAGTGATCGGCGGAATGGTGACGACCCTGATCCGGTCCGGGCATGTCGGCATCAACGGACCCACTCCCGGCCTCATCACCGTGATAGCCGCGGCCACTCTCACTCTCAAAGACGACCAGGGAGTATTCCTTCCTTATGTCTTTGCGGCGGTGGTGATGGCGGGCGCGGTGCAGGTCCTTTTAGGTCTCTTGCGCCTCGGTTCGGTGGGCAACTACTTCCCAAGCTCGGTGATCAACGGCTTGCTGGCTGCCATCGGGGTGATCATCTTCGCCAAGCAGTTTCACGTGGCGGTAGGCGGTGGACCGGCAGGCGGTTCGGCACTCAACGAACTGGGAGAGATCCCCAATAGTCTAGCCGAAGCCAATCCGGTAGTTGCGGTCATCGCATTGGTGAGTATCACCATATTGATGGTCCATCCGAAAGTGAAGAGTCGGTTTATCCACTTCGTGCCGGCTCCGATGTGGGTACTGCTGGCCTCGGTACCGATGGCTTATTTTTTCGGTTTCTTCACTCCCCAGCACAAGACGGTCCTGGGAAAATCGTTTGAGGTCGGGCCGCAATACCTGGTCAAACTCCCGGACAACTTGATGGAGGGTTTGGTGACACCGGATTTCAGTCATATCGATAAGCCCGCCTTTTGGATCGTGGTGGCGTCGATAGCTCTGATAGCCACCATCGAGACTCTTTCCAGCACCAAGGCCGTGGACAAGATTGACCCCTATAAGAGAAAGAGCGACCTGAACCGAGACCTCGTGGCAGTGGGGATCGCTACCATCGTGTCGGGCTTGGTGGGAGGGCTACCGGTCATCACCGTGATCGTCCGCAGCTCGGTGAACGTCAACCACGGCGGTCGAACCCGGTGGGCCAATTTTTATCACGGAGCGATCGTCCTCGCCTTCGTGGCGCTGCTGCCCGGCGCCATTCAAAAAGTGCCGTTGGCCGCCCTGGCGGGCATCCTGGTCTTCACCGGGTATAAACTGGCCTCTCCCAAGCTTTTCAAAGACACCCTGAGGTTCGGAAACGAGCAGCTCCTGATCCTGTTGGTCACTCTCTTTGCGACCTTGAAATCCGGACTGCTGCTGGGCTTGGTCGCGGGCGTGATATTCGCCTTGATCATTCATTGGTTATGGTCCGGCCTCACGCCTAGTGAGTTCTTAAAAGGGATGCTGAAGCCGCAAGTGACCAGCGAGGAGACGACCGACGCCTTTATCATCCGTTGCCGCGGGCTCACCAACTTCGTCACCCTTCCAGCTCTCGACAAACAGCTCAAGAAAGCTCCTCCCGGTGGACACGTCGTGGTCGATCTGGCCACTTCCAAGCTGGCCGATTTCACCACTCTCGAGTTCCTCCAGTCCTTTGCACGAGACTACGAACGCGACGGCGGCGAGTTTGAGTTGGTGGAATCCTCGGCCACCAATTCATCCTCCGATCACCCTTTCTCGCTGCGACGCTTCCGCTCTCACATCGACGCCAAAGAGCGACAGACGTTCCGACAAAAGAATCTTCAGAAGCTCTGCAACAAGCACGGTTGGACCTTCGACCCGGCTATCGATTGGCAGCCCAAAGAGGAGTCCGACTTTCACTTTTTCGCCACCCGACCGGTGGAATACGTGGAAAACACGATCACCGGGGTCTTCCAAAGTAACCATTCAGACTGGCTGGTGGAAGACGTGACCTTTGACGAGGGCGCGTTTTTCGCGAGTGAAGAGCACCATATGACGATCCTGACCATCCATCTTCCTTTTGAGATTCCGACTTTCGCCCTGGAGAAGGCTCGTTGGATCGACCGGGTCCTGGAAATCGCCGGCTATGAGGAGGCTGATTTCAAACCTGTTCGAGACGTCTGCGACGATTTCGACATCAAGGCGCCCGAGGGCCAGGACATGGGGCCGTTCTTCAACGAAAAGATGCTGGGTTTCTTACGCAGTCACGAACTCTACCATCTGGAAAGTAAAGGCGACGCCGTGATGATCTTCAAGTTTGATCGTTTGGCCGGTGCGCTCGAGGTAGAGCGGATGGTGCAGTGGGGTCGGGAGTTCGCCGATCTTCTAGAAAAGCAGAAAGCCGTGAGTCTGTCGGCGGAATAGAGCGCCGCAGGCTGCGACGGAGGTAGTATGCCCAAAATCAAAATGATCATCCTCGCTCTGGTCTTCGCCACCATCCTCCCCGTATCGGCCCAGGAGTTCTCCGACGTTCCGGCTTTGCACACTTTCGCGGTCGGCTATGCGGGTGCGGAGAGCAAAGTCTACCAGAGCTTCCGCGCCGTTTTAGACAAAGGGGAAGCGGCCAGGCCGATCTTCCGCCGGTGCCTTAAAACCGGCTCTCCCGCAGCCAAGCTCTACAGCGCCATCGGGCTCTACAAGCTTGACCCTCAAGAAGGTACGAAGGCTTTGAAATCTTTAGCTTCCAGCCAAGAGCAAGTCCCGGTCATGCAGGGCTGCATCGTCTCGACCTACACGGTGGGAGAGGTTGCCACCGATCTGCTCTCCCCCAATCCCCAACTTCTCTCTTTCCAAGCCTTCTGACCGTCCATCTTCCGGATCCGCCCGCGCTTCCTGTTCAAATCTCCAACCATTCTTTTTAACTTCATGGCAATCTTGTTAACATTCTGTTCACAATTTCCAACATGAGGGAGAGTAGAGTCGCTCCAATACTTTTTCCAATTTGGAGTTTTCATGATCGAAGCGATTTCGTCCGAACACGGACAACTCAAGGACGCAGCCACAGCGGCCGCCGCCGCCAACTACGTCCCACCCATCCAACGCTCTCCTCAGGTCCGCCCAGATCCCGATCTGGTCAAGAGCATTGGATTTTCTACCAACGCCGACGCCTTTCGCGGCTCCAGCCCGGACCTTCAGTCTCTGCTGGATTCTCTGCTGGCGAATTTCGGTACCGAACACGATTTGGTCGAAGGAGAAGCGAAGAGCCTGGAGACCAACTCTCGGATTCGGGAGAACAACGACGGTTCGAGAGAAGCCGTCGACTCATTGCAAAGCACAACCCGACGGGGAGAAGAGACCGTGCAACTGGATCGAGAAGTCGAAGACCAGCGCACCAAGTTTCAGAACAAACCCGCCGAAACCAATTCTGAGCCGCTGGTGGGCACCGCCGAGCATCGGCTGAGTGCTGCCGAATCCGATCTCGACCAGGCGGAATCGCTCTCCGCTCGCGCTCAGTCCGGCACGGACAAAGTGGGCGAAGCGTCGACTACCGACGAGGGTAAGCTCAAGAGAAGCGCCCAACTCTTTCAGCAGAAGGCCGCAGCCGCCGAAAGCGCCGCCAGACTGCACAGGGTGATGGTGGAAAAAGTGCGCCGCCGCGCCGACGAGCAGCGCCAAAAAGAGCAAGAGCAGAAACGAGAGCGGGAAGCTCTCCAAAACCTGGAGGGTGACACGGCTTTCGCCCAGCGCTTAAAAGCTATGCACCAGGTGCTTCAAAGCCTGAGCTAAGCCTTCTCGGGCGTCTGGTGCTACAAACTGTGAGCCGCGTTATTTGACCATCAGGCCAAAGGGTGATTCTTAAGCGAGCGCAAAGTTTCGGCGATGAGAAAATCGTTTATCATCGCTCTTCTTGCCATTTTCCTGATCCCGATCCTCCTGTACGGAGTTTGGCTGCAATTCCCCACAGCCAGAAATCCGGAGCTCGTCTCCGAGGCCTACGCGGTCACGAACGAGCGGATTGCGGACCTGAACATGCAGGCGGAGGACCCGGAGAAAAACGGGTTTCTTAATCCTACGTTCGTCCCCTATTGGGGCCGCAAGGATCAGGAGTACCAGGAGTCCTCCCCTACCGAGAAGGCTGTCAAAGCGTGGAACGACCACTACTCGACCCCTGGAAAGGGAGAAAAGATCGACCACCGGTCCCTTCAGGACGCGAAGGACAAGAACTACCTGGAAGCTCTGTCCGGCATGGAAGCGCTTGCTCCCGAACTGAGGACGGCGATAAACAAACCCGTCTTCTTTCCGCCCAAATTTGAGTTGACCGCTGATGCTATGATACCGAACCTCATCGCCGCCCGAGCTTGCGCCCAGGCCATGGTCGGATTGGCCGAAGCTCAAGTCGCTCAAGGAAAAAACGAACAGGCAGCGCGAGACCTGGTCTCCGTCATCCACTACGGAGGGCTCTTCAACGCCCAGGGCACTCTCATCGGAGATATGATCGGCGTGGCGATTCAGGCCATCGGAGCAGACGGCTTCTTCGGCCTAATCGATATCAACTTCGACTTCCCGGCCAACACTTGGAAGAGCATGACTCAAACGATTCTCAAATCTACCCCACCCAAAGACACGGTGTTGCGTGCCATGCAAGGCGAGATGCTGTTTTGTCACAACACTATCGAGCAGATTTCTGAAAACCCGGGCGCCGTCGGTGAATTAGGCGGACTGCCCGGACTAGCGACACTCCCCGGCTTTCTGGAACGAGAAGAACGAATTTACAACAACACTATGACTGATTTGATTCTGGCAGTGAAGGCCGATCGTCGGGTGTCTTTCGGGAGCGATCTCACCGAGCCGACAACGACTGACTACATCACAGGCCGAACCGGCTTGATCGCACAAATCCTGATCGCCAATTACGAAAGAGCCGACAAGCAGTGCCGGATAAACCGAAATCGTCTTACGGCACTAGCGACCGCTACCGGTATAGCCGCCTACCGTGCTCAAGAGGGGCGTCTGCCGGAGAGTCTGGCTCAGCTTTCCGAGTCGGGCATACCGGTCGTGGACGAGGGCGAAGTCCTTGGGGCCATGGAATACAAGGTGACGGGCGAGGGTGCGACGCTGAAGGTTCGAGTGCAAGAAGCGGGCTCAGATATACCACTCTCCTATGCCAACGACTGGGAGCACCCTTGGATGACCGGAGACAATGAGTTCATCGTTTTCAATTTCGGGCCCCTGGTTCGGAAGTAGGAGCGGGACCAAAAATAAAGAGGAGCCGGCCTCCGTCGAGAAAGCCGGCTCCTCGCAGCTCCTAAGAGCCTACTGTTCCAAAGTACTGACTGTGGTGTTGAGGCTCTGCACACGCTGTTCGAGGTCGATCAGAGCGGTCTCCATAGTTCTCATTTCGGGCTCGCTCAAGACGTCGTCACCCTCGATATCATCGAGTTGTTCCAACATCAGCTCTATTTCCCGGGAGAGCGCCGCGACCTGGACAGCTAGTTCGCTGTTCTCGGCGCCCGTGTTGATGGCTTCCAGGTCGTCTTCAGCTTTCTCAAGCCTATCCTCGGCGCTGGAAGCAAAGGCTACCGTGTCTGCCTTGGCCTTAGCATCGGAGGCCTCAGCCATGGCTACGGTGGCATCGGCACGAGCTTCCTGAGCGTCGTCCACCGCGGTTTGCGCGCTTTGCTGAAGGCTCTGGTAGTCACTGCGCAGACTGGCCATCTCGGCCTCGATCTCGCGCTGTTCGGAGGCGTCGTTTCGGCTGCTCTGCAATCGACGCTCAAGAACGGTCACTCGCTCTCGATAAGCCTCGATCTCAGCTCTGTTGGCTACCGTGGCCTGAGCCAATAGCGAGTCGGCCTCAGAACCAAGGTCACGAACCTCGACGGTGTAGGACTCTACCGAGTACGGCTCGGGCTCGGTGGCCACGACGTTGGTCTCTGATTCGACGCGAATCTCTTCCCGGCTGAGGCGAGGTTCGTCATCATCCTGTGCGGCCGCCCAGAATAGCCCTCCGAAGAGAGCGCAGATAAGAATGGTCGCTGCCATGTAAAGCGGAGTGCGGTCGCGAGGGCGGCGCTCTCTCACTACGACGTCTGGGCGCCGGATATCTTGATGATGGTGGTGATGGTTCATTTGACAATTCTCCTGTGTCTTAATGAACCTACAGTAGCGCGAGCAATCTCCATGCCAGACATCCACCGGAGGCAAACCAGGGTGTACGAGCGGCTACTACCCGGTCAACTTCGAATGGAGTTCATCAAATTCGCCTCACGAGATAAAGGCACGTCAAACTCCCCTTCCCGTTTGTGCTATTGGGAGACTGGCGTTAGCGACGAAATTTCTTGTTAAGGAAATCGTCGTCGTTGTACTAGCCAAGGGGAATCCCGGTCGGGTCAAGCTCGAGATAGTCCAGGTCAGTCAGGACTTCGTCCAGGTAGCTCTCCATGAGATTTCCGGATCCGGCGGCGCGGTGCCCCTTGGTTAACGGGCACTCCTACCGCGAGGCTCAAGCTTGGATGGAAAGGGTCAGGTCTTCCAGACATCGAGCAACCAGAGCCGTCCATCCGGTCTGATGGCATGCCCCGAGACCTTTTCCGGTCTCAGCGTGGAAGTACTCGTGAAAAAGCAGGCTTTCCGTCCAGAGTTCAGCAGGCTCACGCTGCGACAACTCATCGATGGCCGGTATGCGGCCCTGCTTCGTTCGAAAGAGGGAAACCAACCGGGCTTCCAACTCCCGAGCCACTTCCAACAGACTCATCGGAGGTCCGCTCTCGGTGGGAAACGGCACCTTGAAGTCGTCCCCGAAAAACGCGTAGTAGCGCTTGAGCGCATCGATCAAGAGATAGTTGACGGGAAACCAGATGGGACCTCTCCAATTCGAATTCCCGCCGAACATACCGGTTTGCGACTCCCCGGGCTCATAGCTGACGCTGTACCTCTTGCCCGCGAGGTTTAGCACGAACGGCTCTTTCTGATGGGCTTTCGAAAGCGAACGGATACCAAACGGCGAGAGGAACTCTTCGGAATGAAGCATCCGAGTCAAAAGCGCTTGGAGTCGATGTTGGGGACAGAGAGACAGCAAGACGTCTTTTCCATCCAAGCTCCAAATCAGGTGCTCAGCCAGGGCGGGTCGCTCCTTTAAGAACCAGTCCATCCTCTTGCGAAAGCCTGAAGTCCCACTGATCCGATCCTCGTGCAATACCTCCACCGCGATGATCGGCAGGAGCCCAACGAGCGAGCGGACCCGCAAGGGGATGGAACGACCGTCTTTGAGACGCAAGAAATCGTAATAAAACTCATCCTCGGGGCACCACAGCCCTTTGCCGTAGTCGGAATTGACCGAGGCCGTAATGGAGACAAAATGCTCGAAGAATTTGGATGCGATATCTTCATAAGCTTCATTGGTCTGAGCCAACTCGAGCGCCATCTGCAACATCCGCAAACTGAAGAACCCCATCCAGGCGGTGGCGTCGGCCTGCTTCAGGTCTCCCATCTCTTTAGGGAACTTGCTGCGGTCAAAAACGCCGATATTGTCGAGCCCAAGAAACCCACCGGAAAAAACGTTGTCACCGTCTTCGTCGGTGCGGTTGACCCACCAGGTGAAGTTGAGGAGCAGCTTATGGAAAGCCCGTTCCAAGAAAGCCGTATCGTTGGCTCCGGTGCTTCGATAGACCCGCAGACAAGCCCAGGCGTGGACGGGTGGATTGACGTCCGAGAAATCGAACTCGTAGGCGGGGAGCTGGCCGTTGGGGTGCATATACCACTCCCGCAGCATAAGCAGCAACTGTTCCTTGGCGTAAGCGGGATCGATCTTGGCCAAAGGATAGGCGTGAAAGGCCAGATCCCAGGCGGCGTACCAGGGATACTCCCAGGTGTCCGGCATGAGAATGACGTCGCGGTTGTAGAGATGTTCGGCCCACTCCTGATTTCGCCCACGCCACTTGGGTGCGGGAGGAGCGGGTTGAGTTGGGTCTCCCTCCAGCCACGGTTTCACAGCATAGAAATAAAACTGCTTCGACCACAGCAAGCCGGCGTACGCCTGGCGCCAGATCGCCTTGTCCTTTGCCGGCAGGCCCGGATCCAGGCTATCATAGAATTCGTCCGCTTCGGACCGGCACTTACCCAGGGTCTTATCGAAACGAGCGAAAGGCTTCTTGGGCACCTCGCTGCGACAGCCCAGGTAGAAGTCCCAGCTGTAGGACTCTCCCGGCTCAAGCTCTCGATGATAAAGCAGGCCGGCTTTTGTTCCCTGGCGGTCCGGGTTGACAGCTCCTTTCTCACCGTCGACGACGTAGCGGTGGAAAGCGTTTTTGACATAAGGGGTCTCATTCTCCACGCCGTAGAGAAGATCGCGGTCTGTCTCGTTATTGGTGAAAAGGACCTCATCGGTCGGCTCCCGCCAACAGTAGACAATCTCTCCGAGAGTGGGATGGGAAAGACCCATGGTCGGGCCGTCAATATCTTCGATCTCCGGCTCGGGTCCGTAGTCCTCCCCTTCTCTACCCCACTTCCAGACGTTGCGATACCAGACCTGAGCCACCAGCCAAACGGGGGCTTTTCGGGGACCCCGATTGTGAATGGTGTAGCGGATGAGAATTCCGTTGGGAGACGACTTCCCGTACTCGACGTCCAGATCGAAGAAAGCGTTCTCCTCAAACGCCTCGGTATGATAGATCTCATACTCGTCTTGTTCTATGGAGCGTTGACCGTTGACCTGAACGAGTTCTTGGTACGGGAAGGCTCGTTGGGGATATCGATAGCGAGCTTTACAATAAGAGTGGGTCGGAGTGGCGTCCAGGAAATAGTAGAGCTCTTTGACGTCTTCTCCGTGGTTTCCCTGAGGACCGGTCAGGCCAAATAGTCGCTCCTTCAGATGGGAATCGTGACCGTTCCAGAGAGCCGGAGCCACACAGATACGGCACTGCCGATCGCAAAACCCGAGCAGGCCGTCCTCGCCCCAGCGATATACTCGACTGCGAGCCGCCTCATAATCGAACGAGTGCCAGGAGTTTCCCCCTTTGGAGTAGTCTTCTCTAACCGTGGCCCACTGGCGGGCCGGCAAGTAAGGGCCCCAGCGCTTCCAATTTTTCTCTCTTTCGGCGTCTTCTTGGAGTCGCTTATGCTCAGCCGTCAACTAGTTGGGCGCTCCCGACATGGCTGGAGCAGGAGCGTCCGCCGAGGCAAACGAGTCGTAGCCCATCTGCTCATCCACGATCTCCCAGGTGAGAGGCGAGAAGGCATAGGTCGGTCCATAGTTCATCACACCTTGCGCTTTCAGATTGGCGTAGTGCGTGCAGAGCTGCTTAAACCGCTCCCGCTTTTCCATACGCTCGGCGCATTTTTGGGTGGCAAAATCCCAGAAAGGAGTGTCGAAGATGGAGCCGCCTTTGTAGTAGTAGCTGATCACGTCTTCCATCTCTTGAATTGCTTCGGCGTAGCGGCGGTTCAGCTCGGCCACGGGTGCGTTCTCGATGATGTGGTCGAAAAACATGCGAATGCCCAGGATGTAAAGGAAGATGGAGTTTGCCACCAGCGGCTCGAAGAACATCGCTTTATTGCCGCATTTGCAAATACGACCCTCAATCATCTTCTCGGTGTAGTAGCACTTAAAAAGGTATTCCTTGCCGTCAACCTCGTCCACACCCAGGATGTCACACATATCCTTCTTGGCATCCTCCACCGTGGTGATAGTGTCGTTGAACATGTATCCGTAGGTCTTTCGGGAGATGAGAGGTACCCCGAACATCCAACCGTTGCGAGTGGCGATGTGGTCGGTCTCATACTCCAGATCGTAGTCTTTCATGTTGTGGATGATGCAGCGGTTCACCGGAGTGCAGTCGCTCATCACGTATTGGGAGAGGTCTTGCGGATAGCCCATGCAGTCGATGATGTAATCGAAATCTTCCTTGCGGCCGTCGATCTCGACCACCACTTTGTGAGGCAAGCTGTCCAGCGACTTCACGTCGCCTTCCATCACACGAAACTTTTCCGGCCACAGCTTAGTCAGGCGGCGGTGAGCGAAATCCTTGAAATTGAAGCTGTTGAAATGGATGGCCGTATTACCGTCCAGCAGCGGATTCAGCCAGTTGTGTTCACGCCAGTTCTTAAAGCGGCTGCCGAACTTGAGCGTGGCATCCAGCTCCTCCAGGTCTTCCTTGCGCCCCAGGGCGAAGTGAGTGCCCTTTTCCAAGAGAGCGACAAACCCACCGTTCGTGCTCTCGCCGATGCCGAGGATCGGTTTGTCCGGGTTGTGAATCGAGACCACTTCCCAATCGTTGCCCAGCCAGGTACAGAAGTGCACCAAACTCAGAATTCCAGCCGACCCTACCCCGATGACTCCAAGACGTTTTTTTCTCATTGCTCAACCCTCGACAAACACAAGTATTCTCTAGGAGTAGAATGCTGCGAGCGGCTCAAAATGTCCTTTTTTCAATCGTTCACTCTCGACGGTTCAAACTAAGACTTTGCATCGCCAAGAGATTTTGCTACTGTAGCTTTACATGACAAAGAAAGTAGCGATGGGTGTAGCTCGTTTTGTATTGCTTGGTCTTTTCCTCAGCCCGTTCATCCTGGTGAAGAGTTGCACCGTCCGACTGGTCGATCGTTGTCGGCCAAGCCGGAATCAACTTGCAAGAGAAGCTACCGCCCGGGCAAGACTTTTCGTTCCCTCAGCGTCGCCGCCGGCTGCGGTTCGTCGCTGCTGTAAGGATCCGGAACAGGCCTACCCCAGCTCTCGGCCACGATATCGCCGTTTTTTAGGATGTCGATCACGGTGAAGCCGTAATAGCCGACGCCCGGTTCGAGGAAGGAGCCTTTGAGGGGGCTGCCGCCGTTGCCGGCGATGATCTGGGGCACTCCACCGGGCATGAGTCGAAAATCCCAAAAATGATAGTGAGAGGTGAGAAAAGCTCGCACTTTGGAGTGCCTGGTGAGCAAGTCGATGGCGGGTTGACGCTCCTCTTCGCGGACGATCCAGGCCAGCATATCCGGCATGACCAGCGGCTTGTGACCCATCACGAAAATATGGTCGATGTCCGGGTTGTCCTGTCCCTCTTTGAGCTTCTGCTCCAGCCAGTGAAGAGGGATGTCGCCGGTGGTCACGTTGTCTATCAGGGTGTCGGTGTTGAGGCAGATGAACATGACGTTTTCGTCCACCATGGAAAAGGAGAGGTCCCTTTCGTCCAACATGACTGAATCAGGGTTGGGAGCCTCTTTAGACGGGCCGTCTCGCCACCTCAAAAGAGGCTTCATCACGTATTTCCAGGCCAGAACCCCCGGAGGGTTGGGGTAGTCGGTCCACTCCTTGGTGGTCTCGTCTTGAATGGAAAGAAGCGCTTCATGGTTGCCCATGACCGGTACCAGGGTCACGCCGGAGCGAGGCAGTTCACTCTGCTCGTAGAGCCTCTTCCAAGCTGCGAGCTGATCGACCGAACTGAGCCACCCGGTATACCCCAATATCAGGTCGCCGACGAAGAAAAAATGAGTCGGGCGAGGCTCCATTCGAGCGACCTCCCGAAAAGTATTCTTCAACTGTTGCACGTTGGCGGTGCTGGGATTCTTGGCGACATCGACTTCAAACCCAAGGCGGTTGCAGCCGATAAAGGCAAATCGGTAAACGCTCTCCTCCTCGGCGTTCGAGGCTGAGCCCAGTATGAGTAGCAAGAGTATGAGAATCCAGAACTGCTTCATCGCTGGCAACCTACTTCAAAACGGGGGTGAGATCAACCGAGTGACCTCATCTTCAACCATGCCGGCCGCACCCTGACCTGGGGCAACCTCTCTTGGGAGGAAACCTTGCCGTCCGGTACCGACATCGAACTCCAAGTCGCCTTCTCCGCCAACGAAGAAGGCCCGTGGAACTTCGTCGGCCCCGACGGAACCTCCGGTACCAAGTTCACAACTTCATCCGGCCAGTCCGTCCACGGCTCGCCCTCCTCTCGCTACTGTCGCTACAAGTCCTACCTCACCGGCGACGGTACCACCGTCACGACCTGGACCTTCACTCACGACAGCAACGGCAATATGACTCCAAGTCAGACGGTACCGACACGGACACTTACGTCTGGAATGAGAACAACCAACTCGAATCCGTGGAGTTAAATAGCTCACCTGTGGTAGACTACGTCTACGACTCAGGCTCACGTATGCTACAACGAACCCAAGGCTCAACAACCACCAACTTGCATTGGGACGGCTGGGACCTTGTCCGCGAGGAGAAGGACGACGACGTCGATATCGAGGTAACCAATTACCTCGTCCCCCACGGCGAAATCCTTGCTTTCGAGCGGGACGACGAATGGTTCTATCTCCATGGAGACGGACTGAGTTCCACCCAACTCGTGACCGACGACACCGGGGCCCAGGCCGCCAGAATCGTCTATGGAGCCTGGGGTGAGCAGCTCTCTGTGAACGACTCGGTGCCCGGTGGGCTCGACGTGCGCTTTGTCGGTGGGCTTGGAGTTCGAAACGACTCTGCTTCCGGCCTGATCTATATGCGGCATCGGTGGTATGACGCAAGCCTGGGACGGTTCTTGTCGCGCGATCCGATCGGTTTGGATGGTGGGCATAATCTC
>Ga0208701_100046_pt1 | contig 59586 bp, 56 predicted proteins | sample DeeseametaMP1482_FD_184188 | JGI IMG/M metagenome (GOLD analysis project Ga0208701, IMG submission 184188) | Marine microbial communities from the Deep Pacific Ocean - MP1482 (SPAdes) | ecosystem: Environmental > Aquatic > Marine > Oceanic | place: South of Fiji, South Pacific Ocean | collected... | reverse complement strand
ACAGGACCGACGACCTATCTTCCGCGAGAAGCTTCCTTCTGGTGGCACGACCACGCCGCCGGCCCTCGGCGAGCCGTGGCGGTGGGGGATAGTGCCGGAGGTGATTCCGGGTGTGTCGTCTTGCGGGAAGAGTTACCGATCGCTCAGGCTTTGCCGCGAGAGGTCCTGGCTCACGCCCTGCCTGCTCATCTCTTTCTCATTCCGTCAGGCTCCTTGAACGCCCTTGAAAAGCTGGCCAAAGAGACTGACGATCTAGCTCAACTAGCCAGGATTTGGGCGACCTCGACGAGAGATGCCGACGGTTCTCGGGGCGCGGTCGTTGCTCGCGACCGAGATGAGTTTGAACGCGCTCTGGGCTTGCTTAAGGGCACCGATCGAAATTTGGACGGTCAAGCCGGTGTCTTTTACTGCCCCGAGCAAGTCGAAGGCCGGACGGCCTGGGTTTTTCCGGGCAGCGGGAACCACTACCTGGGAATGGGACGCGAGTTAGCCACCCTGTTTCCCGAGGTGGCCTCGGAGATCTGCGCTCAGGCTCAACTGAGCTATCAGCACTACATACCCTGGGTCACCCAGCCGTTCGATTCGGACCGGTCGCCGGGCTGGGAAGAGAGAGCGCTGGCCGCCATCGACAACGACCCGTTGGCCCCGATCTTCAGTCAGGTGACCTATGCCATCCTGGCCGCCCGGGTGGCCGAACTTTTCTTACCTCGGCCTCAGGCAGCCATCGGCTACTCCCTCGGAGAGACGGCCGCGCTGTTCGCCACCAGGGCCTGGAACGATCGGGACAAGATGTTTCAGGACACCTTGGATTCGGCTCTTTTCACTCGGGAACTCCGGGGAGAGTTCGCGGCTCCGAAGCGAACCCTCGGGATCTCCGAGGACGAGTCGTTTCCCTGGCGAGTCGCGGTGATCAACCGGGACCGCGAAGCGACCCGGAAAGCGATCGAGAGTTTGGGTCGCGAGGACCTTTTTCTGCTCATCGTCAACACCCCTCAGGAATGTGTGGTGGGCGGAACCGCCGGGGCCGTGGATGCGCTCGTGAAGGCCATGGGATGCGAAGCCTTTCACCTCGACGGTGTGCCCGCCGTGCACTGCCGGCTGATGGAAGGCGTCAAACAGGCCTACTTCGACCTCCACCTTTTGCCGACCACTCCACCGAGCGGTATGACCTACTACAACGGTCACCGGGCCGCGGGCTATACCCCCACACCGGAGACCGCGGCCCAGTCGATCACCGACAACGCTCTGCACGGCTTCAGCTTTCCCGACCTCATCGAAGCCGCCTACGCCGACGGCATCAGGAAATTCATCGAGATCGGTCCGGGAGGCTCTTGCGCCCGGATGATTCGTACGATTTTAGACGGCCGACCGCACTGGGCCAGATCCGCTTCTCTCCCTCGAGAGGGCGGGGAGATGGTGAGCCTGCTCAAAGCGTTGGCCGGAGCCTATGTGCAAGGGTTGGAAGTCGATTTAACGGCCCTGTACGGCACATCGGAGAGCCTTAAAATCAATGCGACGCGGCCTCGGGTCAAGGTCAACGCCGGGGACAGTCTCCCCAGACCGCACCTTCCGGCCTTCCCCTGGGAGCCACCGGCTCAACAAGAACAGCCCGCTCCCCTCGAACCACCCCGAGCAGCCCCGGTGCGTCCCGTACCGGCCACCCCGGCTCCGCCTTCCGCTCGCCGGGCCTCCTCGCTGACCACCATGTCCAGACCGGCGGCCGGTGTTGCTCCGCAACGAGCGCTGGTCTGGAAATCACCGCAACAGACAGCCTTGAAAACCTTGATAAAGGACCAAAAAGAGATGAATCAACCCCAACCAACCGATCTTCAGCCTGTCATCGGGCTCCACCCTCACTTCGAGGGAGACCCGTCGGCTCGAATCGCCGCGTCCATCGTGGAGGGCAGTCGCCAAACAGCCCTGGCCCACGAATCGTATCTGGCTTTGATGGAGCAAACCCGAGCCCGGATGGAAAGCCTGATTCGCCACGGTTTGCCCGGAGGAAACGAAAGCGTAGTCGACCCACCGGCACCGCAGACTCCCGTCTCCCAGGCCCCGGCGGGTTCTTTTATCCGTCTCGACCCGAACTCTCCCAATCCGGTCATGCGCGGGGAGCGCCCTCACCGGGACAATCTAGCCTTCGACCGCGACATGTGCATGGAGTTCGCCATCGGTCAGGTCGCTAATGTCCTGGGACCACGCTTTGCGCCGGTCGACAACAATGCGGTTCGAGTGCGACTCCCCGATGAACCGCTGATGCTGTGCGACCGCATCCTGGAGGTGGAAGGCGAGCCCTGCAGTCTGGGTAGCGGTCGACTGGTCACCGAACACGACGTCTTCCCCGAAGCCTGGTATCTCGATCAGGACAGGGCTCCCGTCTGCATCTCGGTGGAGGCCGGTCAGGCCGACCTCTTCCTCTGCTCCTATCTCGGGATCGACCTGGCCACCGACGGAACTCGCGCCTACCGCTTGCTGGACGCCACAGTCTCGTTTCACCGAGGTCTTCCCAGACCCGGCGAAACGATCAAATACGATATCCGGATCAACAAGTTTGTCCGCCAGGGCGAAGTCTATCTCTTCTTCTTCGAATTCGACGGCACCATCGACGGCCAACCGCTCATCACCATGCGCAACGGCTGCGCCGGGTTCCACACCTACGAAGAGATCGCCGCTTCCGGTGGGATCGTTCTCAGTCCCATGGAGAAAGAGCCCAAAGCGGGCATAGCTCCTCCCGGGTGGGCACCTCCCGCTCCCTTTCCTCGCGGGCTCGACGTCTCCGAGAGCTACACTGACGCTCAAGTCGCCGCTTTCCGAAACGGCGACCTGGTCGGCTGCTTCGGCAACGGTTTTGCCAATCTTCCGCTTCAGCAACCGTACGGCATGCCGGGCGGTCGCATGAAGCTGTTCGATCGGGTGCTCTCTCTGGAGCCTCGCGGCGGGCAGTTTGGGCTAGGCCGGATTCAGGCTGAAGCCGACATCCATCCCGATGATTGGTTTCTCACCTGCCACTTCAAGGACGACATGGTCATGCCCGGCACCTTGATGTACGAATGCTGCGCCCAAACTCTGCGTTTCTTGTTGGCTCGTATGGGTTGGGTGGCGGAGACCCACGACGTGGCTTTCGAGCCCAAATTAGAGACCCCGGCCAAGCTGCGTTGTCGCGGACCGGTGACGGTGGCGACGAAAAAAGTGTTTTACCAGGTGGACATCAAGGAGATCGGCTTCGGTCCCGAGCCTTATGTCATCACCGACGCCCTGATGTTCGGCGACGGCAAGCCGATCGTTCGCTTCACCGACATGTCTCTGAAGCTGACCGGTCTGGATAAGAACTACATCGACACCATCTGGGGCACCGGCGATTCTACTCTGACTCAGAGCGGCTTCGACCATTCTCGCCCGGCCATCTACGACAAAGAGTCGATCATGCAGTTTTCCAACGGCAAACCGTCTCTGGCTTTCGGTCGCGAGTACGAAGTGTTCGACGAGAAGCGCCGCATAGCCAGGCTTCCCGGACCGCCCTATCAGTTCATGGATCGGGTGGTGGAGGTCGACCATCCCAAGTTTGTCTTGAAAAAGGGCGGCTGGATTGAGGCTCATTACGACGTTCCGCCGAACGAATGGTACTTCGACGCCAACCGCCAGGACAGCATGGCCTACTGTATCCTGCTGGAAGCGGCTCTCCAACCCTGCGGGTGGCTGGCCGCCTACGCGGGTTCGGCCCTCCGCTCCGAGCAGGATGTGAAATTCCGCAACCTGGGTGGCACGGCCCGGCTGATCAAGGAAGTCTTCCCGAATACCGGCACCATCCGGATGCGGGTCCGCATGACCGACGTGAACGAAGCCGGCGGAATGATCATCGAGAACTTCGACATGCAAGTCTACGCCGGAGACGAGTTGATCTACGACGGGACAACCTATTTCGGATTCTTCTCCGCTCAGGCGCTGGCCAAGCAAGTGGGAGTGCGCGACGCGGCCGAGCGGACGTTCGTTCCCAGCGACGCCGACTGGGCCTCTTACTCGCCGCAAGTGCTGGAAGTCGCTCACCCTCTGAGTCCCGAGGACCAGATAGTTGACCCGGCACCGCCGGCGAATATGCCGGCCAAAGCTCTTCTGATGATGGACCAGGTGGACTTGTTTCTGCCCGACCGAGGCGGTACCCACGGGATGGGTTACATCCGAGGCAGCAAAACCGTGGATCCGGACGAGTGGTTCTTCAAGGCTCACTTCTACCAGGATCCGGTTTGGCCGGGTTCGTTGGGGTTGGAAGCGTTCTTGCAACTGCTGCGCCATGCGGCGTTGGAGTATTGGCCCCATCTGGCCCAAACTCACCGGTTCGAGCCGATCGCCGTTGGGTTGGAGCACACCTGGGCTTATCGTGGTCAGGTGATCCCCACCAACAAGAACGTGGTGGTGGATGTTTCCATCACCCGGCGCGAGGATGGAGAAACTCCACTTCTGGTCGGGGCGGGTTTCTTGAGAGTGGACGGGACACCGATTTACGAGATGATGGATTTTGGCTTGCGGTTGGTCCCCCTATAGGCCATTCCTACTGAAGGCGGTTTGCAATGCCGCTGGCCATAGGGTTTTGATGGCGTTGACGAGAACGTCAATTTTGTCGCCATATACTTTGGGGTTGAGGCGAGATGGGTAGGGACGCGTCCCCTTTACCGTTTTTGAATTCGAAAAGGAAAGGAGATTGATTTGGCTGCTGTCGATACGCTAACAGCAAAAGAGCTTGGTGTACCAAGCCTACCGCCGGGTTCGCCGGCGCACCTGGAGCACATGCTCGACGAGTTGAATGAGTCTCTCGACCTGGACGCTCCCGGCACATCCCTCAGGGTGCTCAAGAGGGCCCTTCAGTTTCTGGCCGGCTACTACGCCGACCTGGTGGAAGGGGTGGCTTCGGTCTTTGGAGAGTTGACTTTCAACCACAAAGAGGGAGCGCCCGATCCGGCCGAATTCGTCGAGGCTATTCAGACGGGTATCAGCTTTCTGATGACCGACGCGCCTCAGGAACTCCCCGAAGTTCGCTCGTTGGTCGATGTCTTTTACGAGGAAAGTGGCGGAAAGAAATTCGCCCGTATCCTGGGAGTAGGCGGAAAGCCTCGCCGCGGCACCATGCCTCTAGAGAAGTTTATCGCGGCCCCCATTCCCGTTCGGAAGAAGTGCGTCCAGGAAGTCCGGCGCTATCTGCCATATCTCCGAGAGTGGCTCGAGTCTTCCGCCAATCTCTTCTCCAACGCCGCCATCATTAGTGAAAGAACTTCCCAGGACGGCAAGCAGACGATCGTCGTGCAGATCGGTAAACAGACCGTCAACGCCGGCCGCCGTTTGGAAGTAGCAGCCTGCGCGCTGTGTATTCCGGAGCGAGAGATTGATGTGCCGACCTCTCTCTTCGAGAGACCTGTTTACTTCTTCGTGCCTCAGAAGGCTCCGATTCATCTCTCGGAGATCTTGACTCGCTTAGACGAGGCGATGAAGAAAGAAGACCCGGTATCCGGATTTCTGGAGCTGAGGAACGCCCTGGAGTTCTTGATCCGGTACTTCGCCGGTGTGGCCTCCAAGGTCTGCGAAGACCTCGATGCGCTCCCCAAGTCCACCGAGCCTCTCATCGACAATAGCCAGTCTTTGTCTTCTTCGGAGCGACTTCTGAATACTTGCCTTGAGGTCTTACGCTTAAAGCCTGATTCCCTCGCGGCCAAGACCGTCATCGGTATCTTTTACCGCCGTAACGAGATGTTTGAGTTCATTCCCCGCTGGCACTCCGAAATTCTGGCCCTCAACGGCCAGCTCTCCGGTTGGTGTCAACTTGAGCCGGGTTACGGTGAGCTGGAAGACCCCGAAGTCTGTAAGCTTGAGTTTGAAAAGCACGTTCCTACACTCCGGGAGTGGCTGGTCGCGCTGGGTGGATATCTGCAAAGCACCGAGCACTTTTTCAACGAGGTAAAGCCGGAAGGCAATGTGGAGTTCAGCTTGCGGATCGGAGACCGATTCCTAGAGATCGGTGAGCCCGGTTATACTCTCTGGTTGAACAATCCGCGGCCCGCGGGCGAGACGGTTGAAGTGGAGAGCGGCACGGCCAACAAGCCGCTGATCAGAGAGTCGATCCCGGTGCCGAGAGGCGCGCCCAGCGTGTTAGAGAGAATTCTCACCCGGATGGATATCTTTTTGCGGCTGGGGGACCCCATTCAGTCTTGTATATCCCTGCGAGATGCTCTGGACTATCTCACCCGATATTTCGCCGGTGTCGCGATGGCGGCGTTCAGGGAACTCGGAACGCTTCCGGCTGAGGCCGAAAAGCTGGCCGAGCAAAGTCTTTCTATCTACGACTGCGAGAAGCTTCTTATTCTTGCTTTGCGCTCCATCGGGCACGAATCGGAAGAGAAGCTCGGTGTGGCCGTAAAGAGCGTCTTCTACTATACGGAAGAGTTTTCCAACAGCGAGAAGCCCACCGGTGCCCATGCCCGACTTCTTGCCCTCGACGCCGACCCCAGTTCCAAGATGCAGAACCTTGCTGAGTTTTGTTCACTGAAGGCCGAGGAAGGGGTACTGAGTCACCCGGCCCGGTCGAAGCGGGAGCTGGAACGTTTTCTGCCTACTCTCCAGGACTGGCTAGCCATGGCCGAGCCGTTTTTCCGTGAGTCGAAGCACCATGAAGAGCCGCCGGAAGAAGATGGCAGAACCGAACTGGTCGTGGAGTACGGCGATTTCTATCTCGAACTGATCGAGCCGTACAAGTTCTATATCCGTCCAGGCGCTGATGAGATTCCCGACATCGAGGCCCCTGAGCTGCCTCCTCCGGATCTCGCTTTTGACGAAGATTTGGTGGACGAACCGATTCGTCGGAAGAGTCCCGAGGAACTGGCTCAGGAGCGACCGTTTCTGGTCCATCGTGTTGACCTCATCGGCGATCGCGAAAACAGCAAGGGTAAGAAGTGTCAGGCCGGTTACATCGTCCTTACTAACGCCGGTGGAGGCACTCTTTCCGGTACGGCAACCGCCACCGATGACTGCTTGGAAGTGGACCCGGTCCGATTTCGAGGCAATAAGGTGGCGCTTTCCTATTGGGTCGACACCGAGGAACTCCCCGATAACTACGAAGTTTTTATTCAGCTAAAGACAGCTCATGAGCAGCGAGACATTTCTGTCTTCGAGATGATCGGGCAGGCCAGAAACAAACCGGTGAGCAAGGGGCTTGGTACCTTCAAGATGCTGATGCCGGCGCTTGCCTCCATCGCCTTGTTCTTTACTGCTTTTTACGGCGTTAGCTTTTATATCGTGGATTTTCTGGAGCAGTCGGTCGGTCGCTATTTCCACACCATGCAACTGACCCGAGACGCTCCGGAAGCCCTCAGTCAGGTCATCTTCCTGACCCACTTGCTTGGATACTTCTTCCTCTTCACCGCGGGATTCGTACCCTATCAGGTGGCTAGGGTGTTCCGTAAGTTTCCCCCCAGCACCCAGGAGCTGCTGCAAAACAGGCGACGGCTCTTCATGTTGCTGCCTTCCGCTATCATCGGGATCGGCGTAGCCACGCCGTTGTTGACCAATCAGCTCACCTACGATCCGGATTTCCCGACCATGAATCTGTACGGGATGTATTTGATCTTCCTTGGGTTGAATTTTGCTTCAACTTATTATCAGGAGTTAGCTTTGACCGAGAAGTTGGACGATATGTTCCTCCAACCGGAGGTGAGAAAAGGCGTCGATATCGCCGCCTGGTTCGTCTTTCTCACCGTTATTCTGATGGGAGTGGCGGGATGACGAAGACTCTCCAGATACCGGCCGAACTCAAAGAAGAGTATCCGTTTGAGTCTCATTTTATTCAAACGAAACAGGGCTATCGGATGCACTACGTGGACCACGGGGAGGGGCGACCTTTCCTTTTTGTCCACGGTAACCCGACCTGGTCTTTTTTTTTCCGAAGACTGATCTCTCACTTTTCGGAGAAAGGAATGAGAGGAGTGGCGTGTGATCACATCGGTTGCGGCCTCTCTGACAAGCCTCAAGACTTCGAATACCGGCTCGAACAGCACATCGATAATCTAGAGCAACTCGTTTTAGAGTTGGACCTCAAGGACATCTGTCTGTTGGTGCACGACTGGGGCGGTGCTATCGGTCTCGGGGTCGCCGGAAGGCATCCGGAACGGTTCTCTCAACTCGTTATATGCAACACCGCGGCCTTCCGCTCTCAGCGGATGCCCTGGCTTCTGAAGATTGCCAAGATGCCGAGTATCGGACAGTTCTTGATCAGGCGGTTCAACGCGTTCGCCGGTCTTACACCGAGTTTGGGAGCCGCCGATCCTGATAGGATCACCAGCCGGGCTCGGCAGGGCCTGCTTCTCCCTTACGATTCTTGGGAGCATCGCATTGCGACGTACCGATTCGTGGCCGACATCCCCCTGGAAGAGAGCCATCCCAGCTACGCCACCCTCACCGAGGTAGAGGAGAATCTGAGTAAGCTCCAAGACTTGCCGGTTTTGCTTCTCTGGGGCGAAAAGGACTGGGTTTTTACGACCCATTTCATGGCCCGGTTTCAGGACTTTTTTCCTCAGGCCGAGGTCCGAAGCTACCCGGATTGCGGGCACTTGTTGATCGAGGAGAAGCCGGGTCGCGTGATGGACGAGATTGAGGCCTTTCTTTCTTGAACATAGTCCAGGTCTTCGAGGAGACGGCGCGCCGACACCCCAATCAAACCGCGCTTTTTGACAAGGATAGAAGGTTTTCTTTCGCTCGACTGCTCGGGGAGGTGGATCGCCAGGCCAAGCGTCTCAGAAAAATCGGCTTCGGGCCGGGAGTCCACACTCTGGTGCTGATGAAGAACTCCGCTGAGTTCGTGGCCCTTGTCTTTGCCTTGTTTCGTATCGGGGCGATTCCTGTTTTGATCGACCCCGGTATGGGCCTGGGTCGGTTTCTCAAGGTGATCGAGGAAGTGGAGCCGGAAGGGTTGATCGGCATCCCGCGTGCCTTCGCTCTGAAAAAAATGTCGCCCAGGCCGTTTCGCCAGGTCGTGCACGAGGCTTGCTGGGGTCACTTCCCCGAAATTGCGGATCTGCGACGGGGCAGTATCGACGCGGTGGAGACAACGGCCCAAGCCCGTACCGGCGACACCGCCGCCATTCTGTTCACCTCCGGAAGTACCGGTCCGGCCAAGGGTGTCGTCTACACTCACGATATTTTTGTTCGCCAGGTGGAAACACTCAGAGAAGTCTACGATTTCTCCAGCAAGGACGTGGATCTACCGGGCTTTCCACTTTTCGGACTTTTTACCGCGGCTATGGGTGTCACGGCGGTCATCCCGGCCCTAGACCCGAGTCGCCCCGCGCAGTGCCGGCCGTTTGAACTCATTACTCAGATGCACAAGTACGGTGTGACCTCGCTGCAAGGGTCGCCGGCTATCTGGAAAAGAGTGGCCGACGAGTGTCTGAGGCGTCGCATCAAGCTTCCGCTCATTCGGAGGCTGATCACTTTCGGAGCTCCGATCTCCTTCGAGTTTCTAGATAAATGGAGGAGGGTGGCACCGGGGGCACGCCTTCATACGCCCTACGGAGCGACCGAAGCCCTTCCGGTGACGGATATCGAAGCCGAGGAGTTGTTTGTCACCCGCCAGGCGCGCAATCATCAGGGTAAGGGGCTTTGTGTCGGACGCCCGCTCCCCCTCAACGAAGTACGGGTCGTCGCCTACGACAGGCGCCCGGAAGAGATGGAGAGTCTGCCCCTGGGAGAGGTCGGCGAGGTGGCTGTCTGCGGAGCGGTGGTGACGAAGAGTTATTTTAAAAAGCCCGAGGCCACCCACAAGGCCAAGATTGAGACCTCCGAGGGCACCTGGCATCTGATGGGCGATCTCGGCTATTTCGACGAAGACGGTCGTCTTTGGTTGGTGGGTCGCAAGAGTCATCTGATCCAGACGGCCGACTCGGAGATGTTTCCACTACCGGGGGAAGCGCTGGTGGTGCCTCATCCCGAAGTGGATCGGGCGGCCCTGGTGGAAGGTAGCTCCGGTCCTGTGTTGGTCGTTGAAAGAGCGACAGGTTCGTATTCGACAGAGTGGGTGTTGAGGCAGCAAGTCTTGAGCATGCTGCACCAGACGCCTGGGTATCGTGGAGTGGAGCAGCTCGTCTTCCATCCCGGCATGCCGGTCGACCCCCGGCACAACGCCAAGATTCATCGTGAGGAGTTGAGTGATTGGGTAAAGAAGCTCGGTCTTTGAAGTTAGAGCGGTCTCCTTTGGGTCATGCACGTGATTTCCGCCCCAGCGACGCCGGGGCATCATCACTCCTCAATCAAGTATCGGGTACCCGCTTGCGGGTGATACTATCAATCGTCGCTCTTCGCCCCGACGCCGCTGGAACGGAAATCTCGAATGCATGACCCAAAGGAGAACGCTCTAGAGCGGTCTCTGCTCGTCACGGGTGGACAGGGTTTTCTGGGCTCGAGTCTAGTGAAGGCGCTGGTGGCTCTTGGCTTCAAGCACGTGGCTGCGACGGTGCGACGCGAGGCACCCGAATTGGAAGCGCTGGGTGTGGAGGTTGTGCACGCGGATCTCACCGACCGTGAGCAGGTGAGGACAGCTGTGGCGGGACGTCGGGTGGTTTTTCACACGGCCGCTAAAGCGGGGGTCTGGGGAGACTTTGATTCCTACTTTCGAATAAATGTGGAGGCGACTCGGCATCTCTTGGAGGCTGCGGCCGAGAGCGGGGTCGGCCATTTCATCCACACGAGTTCCCCTTCGGTGACCTTTCAGGGCAAACCCTCAGAGCAGAAAACCGAGCAGGCCGACTACGGGCGTCAACCGCTCAACCCTTACTGCGCCACGAAGATCGAATCGGAGAGGCTCGTGCTCGAAGGCGACTGGGGCATGCGAGTATTGGCTCTCCGTCCCCACCTCATCTACGGCCCCGGAGACCCACATCTGCTACCCAGAGTCTATGAGGCAGCCCGTTCCGGGCGCCTGGTTCGAGTGGGAGACGGACTGAATCAGGTAGATGTGACCCATATTGTCGATGCGGTCGGGTCCCAGCTCTGTGCCCTTTCCAAGCTAGAGGACGACTCGGCCTGGGGAGAGGCCTACTTCATTACCTCGGGTCATCCGATCCGTCTCTGGAGCTGGATCGCTCATCTGCTGCACTGGCAGAGTCTTTCGCCGGTTAAGAAGAGTATCCCGGTCAGCCTTGGCTATCGGCTGGGGGATATACTAGAGCGAATCTACTCGCGAATCGATAGAGGTGAGCCCCCGCTGACTCGCTTTTCAGCTCTGCAACTCGGACTCACGCACACCTACTCTATAGAAAAAGCACGCCGTCTACTTGGATATGCACCGAGTGTGCATCCCTATGCTCCCTTCGAAGAACAGTTCGAAAGGGAGCCCGACTGGGCGTGCTTTAAAGGCTTATTTTAGCTTCCGGAGGCCGGAGGGCCGCTTTTGTAGACTGTTCCCCCGGTAAAACCTGGCTTGGCTGCATTCGAACCGCCGTTTACCCCGTAAACCTGATTGACCGCTGTGTTGGGCGCACCGTCGATCTGTAACGAACCCGCTACAGCTGCACCACTACTTTGCTGCGGAGACCAGGCACCCAGGATCTCGGAAGCTTTCGCTTCACCAGCTTTTTGATCGCTCAGCGTTTCCTTGGCTTCGGTTGTCGGCTGAAAGCCTTCGACTTTAGCAACCTGGTTGCCACCGGTTTCCGGCTTGGTCGTGGCTTCAACCGCACGCTGAGGAGCGACCCGTTGGGTTTGGTTCAGTCGGGGGGTTTGACCGCCACCTATGGGATTAATTTCTGAACTCATGGTTTCTCCTTATGCAGAGGATAGGGGAGTCCCGGAGACATCTCTACATGAGTATTGTTAACAACATGTTACAGATGTTAACAGATATGAACAAATTGTTAACAAAGTGCGACGAATCCCTCTGCTGCCTTATTAACGCAGGAGCCGCCATGAGAGGAGAGTAGTTCTCGTTTGTGCGTTTGCCGAAGATCATCATGATATTGCTCGCCTCCGCAGCCGTGTTGGTGGCCCTGGCCGCCCTGGCTGATCCCACCATTCGATATCCTTATATCGGAGTGACCTTGCAGCGAGACCTTGCGGCCCTGGAAGGGACCGACCCGGTGACCGTTATGCTCAGCGTGGAGACGGGGACGGAGATCCTGACCGAGGAGCAACTTTCCGAAGAGCCTGTCGTTCAGGATGACTACACTCTTCTGATGATCTTGCGCGAGGAGATCAAGCCCCAGAACGAGATCGCCACGGTCGCCTACGACGTGGAAGAGATGGAGTCGGAGCAGTGGGCCTGGCAAGAAGCCAAGCTCAACGAAGTGAAGGCAACCACGCAGATTACACCTCGCCAGTTGTCGCCGGCTCCGCAGTTGGTTTCACCCAGCGATTCCGTGATGGCCTCGACCACGGTGTGGACGCCTTTGATTACGTCATTCTGGCCCAAGCTTCCAGAAGGGCTGCAGAAGGCAGGTAAATCCAACTGGCAAGAGCAGCTCTCCTTGGAAGAGGAGCACCCTTTGACCGGTGAACCGGTGACCGTCAACTACAACCTGGTTTACCGGCTCGACAAGTTCATCAATACCGAGAAGGGCATCCTGGCCAACGTGTTGGTCCTGGGTAGTCTCGCCGAAGGTAGCGAGGTGGACCCGTCGGTGGAGGTCCGTGGTACACTCAAGGGCTTCGTCCTGATCGAACCGGACACCGGACGAGCTTACGGGGGAGAGTACAGGGTCGAAGAGAGATTTCTAGTTAAGCAGCATGGTGCCGTGGTGCGAAAAACCACCTACCAGGGTGCTCGTTTTTGGAGACCGATGTTCTATAAGATGTCCCAGCAGCAACCGGCAGCCTCCGGTGAGCCGGGCGGCGAGCCCGCTCAGCCGGAAGCCACCCCCTCACAAGTAGGAGTGTCACAGTGACCGAAGTAGCAGAAAAGACCGAGGAGTCCGGCAAAAAACCGGGAGTGGTAAGAAGGCTCTACGACTGGGTGATCGGTTGGGCCGACTCACCCTACGGTTGGGTGGCGCTCTTTTTGATAGCGCTGGTGGAGTCATCCGTCTTTCCGATTCCACCTGACGTCCTGCTTCTAGCTCTCGCCTTCGGGGCTCCCAAGAAGAGTTTCAAGCTGGCCTTGATCTGCGCCGCGGGCTCCGTTTTAGGTGCTCTCCTGGGTTATGTGATCGGGGTCTACTTCTTCGACACCATCGGAATGTGGGTGGTCCACACCTACGGCCTTGAGTCGAAGATGGAAGTCGTCAAGCAGTACTATACGGACAACGCTTTCGGGGCACTGCTTCTGGCCGGGTTCACTCCCATCCCGTTTAAAGTCTTCACGATCGTCAGCGGGATGATGAAGATCCCGATCACCACGCTGGTCGTGGCCTCGGCTATCTCCAGAACGGGTCGCTTCATGCTGGTGGCCGCCTTCGTCTACTTCCTGGGTGACAAAGCCAAGGAGTACATCGACAAGTATTTCGACCTGCTGACCATCCTCTTTACGGTGGCTTTGATCGGCGGGTTTGTGTTGCTTAAGTTCATTTTTTAGAACGGCCGAGATGGGCGCGTGTGAAGCCAATCCTTCTTTACTCGCTTCAAACCACCGAGATCGCCGAGATCACAGAGAACAGATCTCGGCGGTGAATTCTTCAGGGCCGTTAGCTAACAAAAAAGCGACCCTTTCAAGTCGCTTTTTTCGTTTGGTCCGGTCTCTCTTTAGCCTCGAGATTCGGCTCTTTCCTGGCGCTTTTGGAAGTAGACGGCATATCCCAGGATGGCATCGCGATCAGCCGGAGTGACGTCTTCGAGCTGCACCTGAGAGATGTGCTTTCGGGGATCTTCGGGATCCTTTTCGCTGCCGATGGCTCGTGCGTCCACTTCGATCTGGTTGGCGTTCGGGATCTCCAGCACGACGGTGATATCCGTCTCCGGTGGGATGCCCAGATTCGTTTTCAAATAGAGACTGTGAGGAGTCACGGCGTGGGTGGACGCCATTTGGGCGTGCACGGTGCGCCGAGCTTGAAAGCGCACGGGGATGTTCACTTCGACTCGGAACAGATCGTCGCGCGCGGGGACTTCTTCGGATTCGACGTTGTTTTTGTTGGGAGCTTCCACTTCAAATTCGCGATCACGGGAGTCTTTCACCAGGCCTTTGTAGCTGTGGAACAAGCTCTTGGCCTCGTCGAAGTAGGAGACAGTGAGAGGGATGCCGGGTTCGATCACAACCGGACTCATGTCGTTGCCAGGGGCGCTCAGAGTTAGCGAGCGCTTGCCGGCTTCCAGAATCTCCACGAAATAGCTTTGGAATTCTCCGTCGATATCCTCAAACTCGATCTCGACGGTTTGGTGAGCCACCGGTTTAAAACCGGGCTTACTCCCCCGAAAAATTGAACCCATGAATAATCGCTCCTTCTCTCAGGGCAAGGCTTTTCGTGTCTCTCAAGGCGATCCCTTTTGTTACAAGTTCGTAAATTTATTGACGACGAACTTGTCGCGGATCGACCCTGAGCCACGTCTCAAGCGCACACCCCAATCCCCGTGACCTGGTCTGTTTTTTGTTAAACGGTTCAAGACCGGGCCCTCGAATAACCCCTTTGAAAAGTAGGGGATAACGACCTCCTTGATAGGACTTTCCTACTGCGGGGTCAACAGCCCCACTATGACTGAGTGGCCTCATCTTCAAGATATCCAGGGGAGCGAATCCGACCTTCTTCAGGGCAAAACGGTCGGTATCGCGGTGTGTGGCAGCGTGGCGGCGATCGAGATTCACCGTGTTGCTCGCCGCTTGATGAGACACGGAGCCCAAGTCCAGTTTTTTTTGACCGAGGCCGCCGGTGAGTTGGTCTCCGCCACTAGCCTCGGTTGGTGTACGGGTCGACCTGTCGTTCAACGACTAACGGCCCGCTGCGAACACCTCGAGTTTTTCGGTGAGCACGGGACCGCCGACCTGCTCCTGATCGCGCCTGCCACAGCCAACACACTGGGCAAGATCGCCATGGGCCTGGACGACAACGCGGTGACGACCTGTATCACGACCGCGCTTGGGTCGAAGGTACCGATCCTTTGTGCCCCGGGCATGCACGCGCCCATGATGTGCCATCCCGCCGTGCGCCGGAATCTGGAGACTCTAGCTGAGATGGGAGTCCGCATCCTCTCCAGCAGCTTGTCTGAAGGAAAGCAGAAGATGATGGGGACCGAGGAGATGGTGGCCGAAGTGCTGCGCGCTCTCAGTCCGGGTTTGCTCAGGGGCAAGAAGGTTTTGATCACCGGAGGACCCACCCGCGAGTATCTCGATCCGGCGCGCTGCCTGACCAACCCATCGTCGGGATTGACAGCATGTCTGCTAGCCGGTGAAGCCCACCGATTGGGAGCCGAGGTGGAGCTCATCTACGGGCCGGGAAGCGTCCAGCCACCTGGTTGGGTACCTGTTCGACGAGTGGACACGGGGGAGCAGATGCTGCAGGGCGTTCGAGACGCTGTTCAGGAGAGAGAGCCCGATATCGTGGTGAGCGCCGCGGCTGTCTCCGACTTTGCTCCTGCCCACTCTTCGGAGGAGAAGCGGGCCACATCGCTTGGAGAATTCGAACTCCTTCTCAAGCCGACCCCGAAGATTATCGATTGGATAAGGCGGCACGTGCCTCAAGCGCTCCTGGTTGCTTTCAAGGCGGCCTCGTCTCGCAACGATGAGCAGTTGTTGTCTGCGATTCAGCCCTATCTGGCCGAAGACCGAGCCGATCTCGTGGTTGGTAACTCGGTCGTGCAAGAAGGTCAGGGATTCGAATCTTCCACTAACAGATATCTTGTCTGCACCAAAAACTCGGAACCGATCGTGCTGGAGAAGCAGTCTAAAGCTCGTCTGAGCGTGATGCTGTGGGAGTCGATCGTGCGTGTTCACCGGAGCCGAGCGAGTTCATAAGTTTGTAACCGTTCGGCAAGAAACCGGAAACAGTTTCGCAAAAGTCTGGTCTGGATTTCCTTGGGATGATCGCTTCATTAGAACGGAGATCATCAATATGAACATGACATTCTTGGAGAAGCTTGCCCCCCAATCTCGTTTCAGTCGGACTCGACTTAACGTCTTGCTAGCCTTGGACCAGTTTTCAGATTCTCACGGCTACAGCCCGACGGTGCGTGAGATCTCGGCTATGCTTGATGTGAAGTCGCACTCCTCGATTCAATTTCACCTCGAGGTTCTTGAGAAGGAAGGCTTCATTAAGCGATATCCTCGACGCGCTCGCTCCGCCCGCTTGACCAGAAAGGCGGAGGTGGCCCTAGAAAGATTGGCCGTGCACAAGAGGGCGGCTTGAGCAGACCGTAAGTCGGTGTCGCCTCTTCTCAAGAAAGTATCCCAGGGGAGGTTGAAGGTTATACCCTGGGCTTTCCCCGGCCAGGAATCGCTTTCGGATTCGGGAATAGGGTACCTAAAGGGATGGGGTCGGTCTGACTCGCAGCGAGGTAGAGGTTTATGGAAAGGCCAAAATACTTGGAGTATCGCCACCGGCGAGACCAGGTAACACGTTACACAATCTCCCGAGAGGTGAAAGCGACTCTGGAGAAGCCGGCGGCCAAGCTGCTTCGGCTCGTGGGAAAGAAGATGAGCGCCACCAACGATTCCTACAATGAGGAATTGACGATGGAGCTTCGTATCTCTGATGTTCGTCCCGACTGGAGCGGATTGGTGAAGTCGCAGGTCACCAGTGCCAAGAGAACGGTCAAAGACGAAGAGGTTGGGTACGAGGGGCTTTCCGACCCGACCACGGAGTTTCTGAATGAAACGGTCGACCGCTTCGGACAGCTGACCGAAATCTCGGGGACCTTGCCTACTCCGCATATCCTGCTGTTTCCGGATGAACCCATGAAGACCGGCGACGAATGGACACGCTCTCGCAAAGAGATGCTGCCACTCTGTGGACCTGACGGGTCGGTCGGCGGACACGAGGAGATGGAAGTGACTTATCGTTGCCGAGTCGACGCTTACGGCGACGATGGTGTGGAGTACGCCGATATCTCTTTAACCGGCACCGGGGCACGGGGGGCCAAAGAGACCTCCAATCTTCAGGAGTACGAAGTAGGCGGCAACGTCCGCTTCGCCATCCGCGATGGGTACATCATCCACGCTTCGATCGCTCGGCAGATGAAGAGCTACTTCGATATCTACATCCTGACCAGGCTCAATGTCGAGCAATACCAGCATGCCGACCAGGACACGGAAAAAACAGTGGGCGGAATGCGCCTCTAAACCCTGATCAGAAGCAGGTCGCGATCGATCAAGGAATTGAGCCCGCCCATGCCGTCCGGTTCACAATAAGGGTTGTGCCGGTCCTCTTCCCAGCGTTTATCGTCGTATAGGAATTTGTAGGCTCGCTTCTCACCGTCGGAGATGGGGAGTTCCAGGACGTGCTCCCAGATGCCCTGGTCGGTCCGCTTCATTTTGACCATTTTCCAGTCCGTGAAGTCCCCAGCCACTTCCACTTTTTTGGCATCCGGTTCATAGACGCGGAAGACGAGGGTGTCGTCCACTCTTTCAGGGCCCAGGATTGTCTTGAGCACGGGATGGTTTTCTTGCTCCACGATGGTGAAGGCGTCGGCGGCCCGCAAGATACCACGACCTTGCCTCTCGCGAGAGGCGTTCGGCAATCGTCGGCTGGTCTGAAGAAGAATACGTCGAACATCCAGAGGGGTCAGTTCAGGCCTGAGCTCTAGCAGTTGGGCAATCGTGCCGGCTACCATGGGAGCCGCCACCGATGTCCCATCGGCGTGCTCGTAATAGGTCCCCACGACCTTATGACCGGCCGCTTGGCCAAGCAACTCGTTGCTTCTGTCGTCGGGGGAATAGTCTGAGTAGGCTTCCGGAAGTTGGGCCTCTTTCAAGATCTCTTTCTCCAAGCACTCCGGGTCGGCCATCAATCGGCAGATGGCCGCTGCTCGTTTCTGTTGGGGAGTCCCCGGCAAAATAGGAGAGGCGACCAGCGCCGAAGGGGCGATCAGGTCCGGTTTGAGAACGCGGTCGGGAGTAAAGCCGTAGTCGGAGTGAAACATTTCGTCGCAGTGGTCGAAGTAGCCACCGACGGTGATCGCCTCGGGGCATTTGGCCGGGCTCCCCACCGTACCGCCGCTATTGCCCGCGGCCACCACCACACAAATGCCGAGGTTCACGCATTTGCGGATCCAGTGGTCGACCAACGAGTTTTCGCTCTTGCGATTCTCTTCGCCCACACCCAGTGAAATATTGACAACCCTGATGTTGTACTCGTCTTTGTGTTCGGTGATCCATTTCAACGCTTTGGAAATAGCGTGGGGTCGGATGGAGAGCTTCTCTCCGGCCTTGAGCAGAAGCACATTGGAGAGATAAGCCGGCCCCCGATAAAGACCCTGGCTGAGATACCCGTTGCCGGCAGCGATGACCGCCGTCATTGTGCCGTGCCAGTTGCCTGCGTCGGTGCGCCCGTCGAGCGGTTCTCCGTCCACGGAGAAATCGTAATGGCCGAGGACGCGACATCGCGGATACAAGAGATCGGGGTGAGGATAAAAGCCCGCATCGACGATAGCGATAGCTATGCCCCGACCGGCCGCTCTCCTGGGAGAGTTGAGACGAACGAGAGTGGGACTCACCCAGTCTCTTACGTAGGTCCAGCGTGTCGGTTCGGTTATGAGTGGGCCGACAATGTCGGCATACGGGTTGCCCATGTGAAACGATTTCCCCGTTATGAGCCTTCTCAATCCTCTGCTGGGAAGATGCCTTCGTCGAGTCCTTCGTTGTATTTCTGGTCACTGAAGCTGATGGTCGCGGCACCGGTCAGCGAGTACGACGGAATCTTCACGTCGGCAGTGACTTTATCCAGCACCGGCAGGGCCGAGTCGGTCAGATACTGGAAGGCTAGCGCGACAGAACCTCCGTCGCGGTAGGAGGTCTGTTGTTTGAGCAGTCTCCAGGTCTTCGAATCGAAGCTGCAAAGCACCGACTGGGTCGAAGAGTCGGCGTTCTTGGAGAGATAGAGAAGTTGATAGACCTGGCCGCTCCCGTTCTTGATGGGACCTTTGACTTTGAGACGGTACTTGTCTCGCGCGGGGAGGTCCCACTGAAACAGGCTGGGAGCCTTGTCGAAATAGCTGGGAGCGTCGTCGAACTCCAAGCGATGTCGATCGGGTTTGAGATAGTAGTAGCGGCCGGACAGCTTTTCCGAATAAGGAATGATCCCCACGCTCACCTGCAGAGAAAGCGCGGCCTTGGCTTTGACGTCGTCGAGTTTAGCGGCCGCTTCCTGGTGGTTTTTGAGGAGTTTGTCGACCGAAAGTTCGGCCGAACTCATGCCGGTGGATAGCAGGACGATCCATAGAGCGAATATCACTTGTTTCATACACATACTCCAACCGATGGGACCTTGTGGTGTTACTCGCCCCAGTCTCTGCCAGACGCTTCTTTGTGTCAAGGTTATTCTTGGCGAGAAGCAAAGATCCAAGAATGGGATGGGAGGAGTCGCTTATGTCGACGTGGCGAACTTTGTTGCTGGGGAGTCTCCTGAGCTTGATGGTCGGCTGCCAAAGTCCGAAAGACCAACAGCCGTCCTCTTCTCCGACAACGGTGCAAACGGCTTCCGAAACGACCCCACCACCACCCACGACTGCCACTTCCACCCCTCGTTTGACGGTCGCTCCCTCCGGCGAGCCCTCTTCCGTCTCAAGCGAAACATCGAAGGCCTCGCCGCGAGACACCTTCCGTCTCTTCGGTATCAATACGAAAAAGAAGCCACCCAGCAAGAAAGAGAGGCAAAAGGAGCGGAACTGGTCTGGGCGTGGCCTCACAGTTTTAGGTGAGAACGACAAATGGGAAGACCCTCGAGGCCCCTTGGAGCCTCCCTGCGTCATCATGACGGAAAGCCCGACCCACGTGGAATTCGGAAATAGGGGAAAGCTGACCCTGGGACCCGACGCCAGGGTGGCGATCGGCAAAGACTGGACTACGGTAAAGATCCTGGCGGGCGTCTTCATCATCGAGACCAGTGGGGAGTTGGTAACTGTGATCGACTCGGCTAATCAGAGATTTGAACTGGAGAACGGCATCATGATGGTCACCAAGTATCCGGATCGGAACGAGTATCACGTCGTTGCCGGGGAAGCGGTTTTTAAAGATGCGATGGGCGCGGTCGGAGAGCAAGTCCTGGGTCCCTACGACATGGCCGCAACGAATGGCGCCGATAGTTTCATGGCCTCCTGGTCGCTTGGCGGTGGGGCCGGTGAGATGATTTTGATTTTCGGCGTGCTGACGGCTTTCGAGGCGAATCCGATGAGCATGTGGGACAACCACCCTGCCTTCACCAAGGTCAACATGCCCGTCTTTGGCGAGGTCGCGGTGCAGTCTCAGGTGCCGACGATGAACGTGGGTGGCTCCTTTCGGAGCAGTCGGAGAAGTCTAAGTCGAAAAGCACTTCAGCCCAAGGATACTCCTCTTTATCGCCTGGAGCCGAGAAGTCACAGTGAGGACTTGCAGGACCGGCGGCTCTCCTGGGAGCCTCTCGATACCGCACCGTCGAGAGTACAGGGTTACTACCTCGAGTTGCGTCGAAGTTCAAAGAAGGAGCTTCTCTGGGCCGGGACCTTCGAAGAGACTTCGGTGTCGATACCCCACTACGTCACCTTGAAGCCCGGGGGGTACGATTGGAAGATCTATCCGGTGACCGAAAAGGGGATTGTGCACAAACAGACGCTGGGATATTTCACGGTGAGCTCAGGCTCCTGAGAGGTTTCCGGCGCACCATTCCAGTGCCGAGTGAACAACCTCCTCCACACTCCCTCGATAGGCTCCCTGCGTAGGCAGGTTCCGCAAGAGTTTACGGCCGTACCTCCGATTACAAGCTCGGGGATCGGTGAGGAGAAACACTCCTTTGTCCTGTTCCGTTCTCAACAGTCGACCGAAGCCTTGCTTAAGTTTGAGTCCTACCAGGGGGATGCTGAGTTCGTCGAAGGAGTTTCCTCCCTCACGTTCGATCTGCTCTGCTCGAGCCTTAAAGAGGACGTCGTTAGGGACCGGAAACGGCAGTCTGGTCATCACCACGCAAGAGAGCCGCTCTCCGGGAATATCGACTCCTTCCCAGAAGGTGTCGACCCCTAGCAACACTCGACGCCCGGGTTGGGCAAACCATTTCAATAGTTGGGTAGGTGGGGCTTGCCCCTGAACTAGAAGCTCTACTTGCTCGGTTGCAAGCGGGCCGGCCAAAAGGTCCGCGAACTCTTCGACTCTCCGATGGCTGGTGGTGAGGATCAGCATGCGCCCGCCGATGGCGGCAGCCAGGGCCACCAGAGAAGGGGCGAGCTGGTTGACGTAGTCAGCTGCCCCGGGCTCCAGCCCGCGGCTCACCAGTCCAATGAAAGTCTGCTTTTGAAACTCGAAAGGGGAGGCGAAAGAGGCTTCTCCGGTGGCTTCCACCAGACCGGTGCGACGTTTGAAGAAGTGAAAGGAGTCGTCCACCTGAAGACTGGCCGAGGTAACGACGACGGCTTTGTATTCGGAGAAAAGCTCTTGCTCCAAGGCCTCGGCGTTGTCGACGGGTCTTGCCACCAGTGCACACGGCTCGCTCTCGGCTTGAAAGACCCAGTCTGCAGAATCGCTCCCTCCGAGGAAATCCAGATCCTGGGCAAGTCTGCCGATGCTTTGGGCCAACCGAATGAGCTCGGGAGGGGGGCCTTGTTCAAAGCAGTCTTCGTACTCACGGCACAAGAGAGCGATGGAGTCGGAGGTCTCTTCGCAGGCCATGCAGAGCTCGGCAAGCTGATTGGCCAACCTTTCTCCCGCCGGAGAATGGAGCAGACTCTTAAGGGGGACTCGCCTGTTACTGAAGGTGGTTCCCAGGCCCGTCAGCTCCAGGAACAGGTCTCCGGACAGCAGTTCGAGGTCCTTAAGGCCGGCCAGAACAACCCGGTCGAACCGAGCGCTCCAGGGCATGAATTCTACCTCGGGGAGAGTCATCAGAAAGGTGAATCTGGTGGCGGCAAGCCACCCGTCGGCCCCGCTGAGCAGTGGTGCCGAGACGCAGCTGTAGAGTCTTTCGGAGTCGAATCTGACGGCTAGATGCTCGGTCGCTACATCGTCCAGACGATGGGCCTCGTCGATCACCAGCACCTCTCCTTGGGGCAGCAAACTTCGACCTTCCCGACGCAGTCTCAGATCGCTCATCAGGAAGGCGTGGTTGGTGACGATGAGTTCGGCGGTTTCCAATTCTCGACGTTCGGCAAAAAGGCCGCAGCTGGAGAAATGGGGACAGTTTCGCTTCTGGCAGTCCAGCGGATCGGCCTTGACTTTGGCCCACTGAGACTGAGATACCGGTGCCTCTCCGCGAGTCACTCGGCCTGATTGTTGGACCACCATTTGGCGGAGGCGAGGTAGGACCGGCCCCACCGTCCTCACGGTGGTTTCGTCCGGGGCCTCCACTTTTCTAATGCAGAGGTAGTTGCTCCAACCCTTGGCCAGCACCACTTTCTTAGGAGTCTGCAATAGGTTCTGCAGAGTCGGAAGGTCTTTCTTGAGCAACTGCTCTTGAAGCTGCACCGTCTTGGTGGCGATGATCGCCGGACCCTCGTCCACGGGAGAGCGCAGCAAGAGCGGGACCAGATAGGCCAGTGACTTTCCGGTCCCGGTCCCGGCTTCGATAGCCACCCTACTCTGGTCTTCGATGGCGCGGGCCACGGTCTCCGCCATTTCCAGTTGGGAAGCTCGAAACTGCATGCCGGGTACCGACGCGAGTTCCTCGCGAAAGAAGGCGGCTACCTCCCCTACGAGGGTTGGAGAGTCGTCATTTTCGTGGGCTCGTGGGGGAGGAGATATATCGGGGGCAGAGCTAGACACTTCCGAGATCCTTGCTTCTCGCCCCGATAAATCCTTGAAGAAAAATCCGAACCAAAAAAAGTGCCGGTGTTTGGCACCGGCACTTTTTGGATGAGTCAGTTATCGACTAGTCGTCGTCGCGGGATTCGCTGCGAGGGCGACGCTGTCTCAACGCTCTACGACGAGGCTTTTTCTCGTCGTCGGAGTCAGAGGAGCGGCTGGAGGAAGAGGAACGACGTCCTCGATCTCCATTCCGTGAGTCGGATTTCTCCGAGTCATTGCGGGAGCGGCGACGTGGTTTCTTGTCTCCGTCACTGTCTCGATCCCGGTCACTGCGGTCACGGTCTCCGCGGTCGCGATCTCTGTCGCGGTCACGGTCTCTATCACGGTCGCGGTCTCTATCGCGGTCGCGGTCTCCATCGCGGTCACGGTCTCTATCGCGGTCGCGGTCTCTATCGCGGTCGCGGTCTCCATCGCGGTCTCCACGGTCTCTATCGCGACCACCACGGTCTCTATCGCGGTCGCCACGGTCTCTATCGCGGTCGCCACGGTCTCTATCGCGACCACCACGGCCTCTGTCACGGTCGCCACGGTCTCTATCGCGACCACCACGACTACCGCCTCGTCCGCCACGATCACCACGATCCCCGGAACCCTTCTTGGTTTCGGCTTCAGCCATCTCTTCTTCAGAGTAGAGGCCTTTGCGAGTGAGGTTGATGCGACCCATCGAGTCGATCTCTTCTACTTTCACCTCGACCTCGTCGCCGACGTTGATCACGTCTTCGATCTTGTCGACGTGGAAAGGCTTCACCTTGGAAATATGCAGCAGGCCTTCTTTGCCCGGCAGAATTTCCACGAAGGCGCCGAAGTTCATCAGGCGCATGACTTTACCCGTGTACTGCTCGCCGGCTTCCACATCTTTCAGCTGGTCTTCCACCATCTTGATGGCGGCATCGACAGCGTCTGATTTCACAGCGGCGATGAAGACACGTCCGTCGTTTTCGATGTCTATCTTCACACCGGTTTCGGCGATGATACGGTTGATGTTCTTACCGCCGGGTCCGATGATGTCTTTGATCTTCTCAGGGTCGATCATGATCGAGGTGATACGAGGAGCGTGAGGAGACATCGTTTCCCGGGGAGCCGCGATGCATTCTTCGATCACATCGATAATGGTGAAGCGAGCATCTTTGGCTTGTTGCAAAGCGGTTCTCATAATCTCGACGGTGATACCCTTCAACTTGATATCCATCTGAAGGGCGGTGACGCCGTCGCGAGTTCCGGTGACTTTGAAGTCCATCTCGCCGAGATGGTCTTCCAGGCCTTGAATGTCGGTGAGCACGGCGTATTCGTCGCCGCGGGCCACCAGGCCCATGGCGATACCGCCGACCGGCGCCTTGATCGGTACGCCCGCATCCATCAAAGCGAGGGTACTTCCACAGGTCGAGGCCATCGAGGTGGAACCGTTGGATTCCAGACATTCACTGACCACACGCATGGTGTAAGGGAACTCTTCTTCGCTGGGAATAACCGGAGCGAGGGCTCGCTCTGCCAGAGCTCCGTGACCGATTTCTCGGCGACCGGGGCCTCTCATAAAACGAGCTTCACCAACCGAAAAGGGCGGGAAATTGTAGTGGTGGATGTAGCGTCGAGACGTTTCACCGATGATATTGTCGAAGGTTTGCTCTTCGGCGAGAGTGCCGAGGGTCACCAACGACAGGACCTGGGTTTGACCCCGGGTGAATAAGCCCGAGCCGTGAGTTCTGGGAACCATTCCGACCTTGGAATCGAGCTTACGGATTTGGGTGGTGGTACGGCCGTCGATGCGGACCTTGTCGTCGATGATCATGTTGACCATCGCGGCGCCCTTCATCTCTTTCAGCACGTCGTCAAAATCGGGGCTTTCGTCGCTGTTGAGAATCTCAAGAACTTCGTCTTTCCCTTTGAACTTGAGCTTTTCGACAATGCCGATCATGTACTCTCTATTAATCTTTTTGAAGGCGTCGCCTCGCTCGTGCTTGTCAGCGATGCGGATGGCTTTGGCCACGTCTACCGCGAGGTGCTCTTCCATCAGCTCTTTCAGTTTTTCATTGGGGAGAAAGAGAAAGTACTCTTTCTTCTCCTTGCCGACTTTTTCAACCAGTTCATCGATCATTCCGATGATTTCACGAATGGCGTCGTGAGCTTCTTCGAACGCGTCGAGAAGGAGATCTTCCGACACCTCTTGAGCTCCGCATTCAACCATCATGATACTGTCACGGGTACCCGCTACCACGAGATCGAGTTGCGAGGTCAACATCTCCGTTTCCGTAGGGTTGATCAAGAACTCTCCGTCGACATAACCGATGCGCACTCCGGCGACCGGACCCAGGAAGGGGCACTCGGAAATGGAGAGAGCTGCGCCGGCACCGGAAAGGGCCAGTACATCGGGGTTGTTCTCTTCGTCAACGGAGAGCACCATGCCCACGACGTGGACATCGTTTCTAAATCCGTCGGGGAAGAGTGGGCGAAGCGGGCGGTCGATGAGGCGGCAAGTCAACGTAGCGCGCTCCGGCGGACGTCCTTCTCGCTTGATCCAGCCGCCGGGAATCTTACCCGCGGCGTACATTTTTTCGTCGTAGTCTACGGTCAACGGGAAGAAGCTGGCTCCCGGACGGGGTTCGGCGTTAGTGGTGGCGGTCACCAGGACCATGGTCTCGCCGTAAGTGATCAGGACCGCACCACCGGCTTGCTTAGCCAGTTCGCCGGTTTCCATGCGCAGTATCTGCCCACCGATTTCTTTCTCTACAACCACTTTCTCGGTCTTTTCAAGTGTCGCTGTTTTACTCATGCTATTCTCTCTTACTTATAACCTACGGGCTGTCTACCCGTGTGGCGGGGAGCTATACGAAGCCCCCCCGCTCCGCGGTGCCGGACCCTCTCCAGGAGGATGCGCGCGAATAGGCCGATCGCGCAGTCCTTGAAAAGGAATGCGCTTGCCGTGGCCGCGGTGAGCCCAAGTGAGACGGAGTCTCCACTGGGGCTACGAGCCTGGACTGGTTATCAGCCCAGGCCCTAATTGAATGAAAGGCACATCTTTCGACGCCGCGCTTTGCGGTCGTCGGCAGATGTGCCCTCAGGGGAAAATTCTTTGGAATTCCCGCTTCACTTACCGTCTGATTCCCAACTTGGCGATCAGTTCACGGTATCGCTTCAGGTGGTTTTTCTTCAGGTACTTCAGGAGTCTTCGTCGCTTACCCACCATCATCAACAGTCCGCGTCGGGAGTGGTGATCCTTGGCGTGCACCTTGAGGTGCTCGGTCAGGTGGTTGATTCGTGAAGTGAGAATGGCGATCTGCACATCGGCAGAGCCAGAATCTTTGTCGTGAAGCCCGTGTTCTTCAATAACGGCGCCTTTATCCATTACAGGTGTTCCTCCGTTGGGCAAGGACCGGATCTTTCCCGGCTGCCCGAATGATTTTGGTCTCGGCCGCCGAGTGGGGAGGAGGTCACCCCGACTCACCCGCGCGAGAACTGGGCAAGCTTATCACCTTTAAAGGACGCTGTAAACCCATGAAATTGCCAATAAAAAAGCCCCCTTTTCCAAGGGGGCCTTTCAGAGTGATCCGGTCGTCCTACTGGCTACCGGTTCGCAGATAGGCTGTGATCGGGATGGTCACCGTCAGGATCGGGCTTCCACCTGTTTCTTTTGACGCCTCAGGCTGGAGGGTGATCTTGTTGATGGTCACCAGTCGGTCCAACTCCAGAGCGCCCAGCTCGTAGAGGAAGTCTACCAGAGTGGCGTAACGGCCGGTCATCTGCATATCGAAAACCCGAGTAGGGAACCCTTGCAAAGTCTCGGACTCTTCGGCTGCGCTGGTCGCTTCTTCCGCGGCCTCGCCACCTTCGCCACCTTCGGTGTTGACCTGGGTGCGCTTCTCGCCTTTAGGAGAGATCTGGGTGATTTTGAAGTCGTAGTCGCCGGTGGCTTCCTGCTGTCCCACAACCATTCGCTCGATTTCGGCGATGTAGTTGGCTACGAACAGTTCAGGCTCTTCCTGGGTGAACTTGGACTGAACCAGGCTCAGCAGCTCTTTTTCCAGTTGCTCGGCTTCTTTTTCGTACTCGTCGAGCTTGGCCACGTCTTCTTCAAGACGTTTCTTCTGCTCTTCCTTTTCCTGATACTGGCCTTGAAGCTCTTCGATCTTCTTCTTCTTCTCAGACCAGTCTACTACGTAGAACCCGAGTCCCATCAGGGCGATGATGACGACGGCTACGGCTATTTTCATTGGTGTATTCATAACTTAGCTTTCCCTTCCTCGCCTTATCCTTCGCTCGGAGTTTCGGTGGCTGCCGGAGTTGCTGTCGACTCAGGGGTGGCCGCGTCTTCCAGGTCGGCGTCGATTTCATCGTCGCCCATCTCCTGTTGCAACTCCTTGGGGTCTTCCGTGGGTACGGAGCCTTGACCCATACCGGTGGGAGGCTCGGTGGCCGCCTTCTCTTCATCATAACTGATGGTCAAGCTGAAGGTAAAGGCGCGGGTATCACCGGGCTCGATGGTGGTTTCGCTGGTGGAGGACAACGTGGAGCTACGGAAGTAGGCCGAATCGTTGAAGTTCCTCATCAGCTGCGCGATAGTGGCCAGCGGCAAGCGACCGGCAACCTCGGCGGCCGAACCGCTGATACTCACCTGGCGAGCGCGAGGGTCGATGGACAGGTTGTCCAGGAACACGTTCTCAGGCAGCAGAATCGCGACTTCTTGCAGAAGGTTCGCGTAGCGCAGAGGGTCGTGTACGAGACTCTTAATCATTTTGATTTCCCGCTTCAGACTCTGAATGCGGTTCTTCATTTCCTCAACGCGAGGCAGCTTGGTCTCGATTTGTTTAATCTCTTGGTTGATTTGCTCGATCCGGGCTTCTTCGTTTTCGATGGCTGTATTCAACCTTTGGCTGTAAAGCAACATAAGGGCAGCCGCGCCGATGATCAGTAAGAACATTACGATCATAGCCGGGTCGATGCCGAACGACTTCTTCTCTGTAGGAAGAAGGTCTACCTTGATGGTCATTCTTCTCTCCGTTCACTAGCCGCCGTGGCGGCTTTAGTTACGATTTCATGGGTACGACACGGGATATCCCCCGTTTTGTTCCATCTTCTGAAAAAAAAATAAAATAAATCTTTTAGGAGGCGGAGAGAGCGGCGAAAAGCTGGACCATGGTGGCCTTGATTTGAGCTTCGATATCTTCCGTTTTGTGCTTGTCCCCGGAGTAGGTGCCGCCCCGCATACAGAGACCTTTGTTGTCGCCTCCCGTAGGAAACGACTTGATCTCCCAATAGCCGTCGATCTCATCCCAGGCCATGGAGATCTCATGATGGGTGAGGGCCAGGACTTTTCCGCTGGCGGTGGCGCCGCTGTCGAACTTCACAGAATAGAGATCACCAGCTTTCTCAGGCGGAGGGCTCTGCAGGTTGAGCCACTTGTTCCAGCCTTCTTCGGTGGTAAAGAGGTGTCTCAGAGTGGGAAACTCAAACTGAGCCGGAAGCATGGCGAAGAAGGTCTCCCTGTTTTTGCCGAAGTGATTCTCCACGTAGTTCTTCAGGACACTCAGGGCCATCTGCCAACCGGAGTCGACTCCGCTCTCCACGGGATCGGATTTATGGTTCTCGGGTCCCGACTCGCTCAGAGTCACAATCGTTTTGGGAGCGCGGCGTGCCAGTTTGATAGTCAGGACCTGAGTGCCGACTCCCGGAAGTCGCGTCTTGTACACGACTTTGGTATCGGGGCGCATCTCGGCTAGCGTGTAGTCCACCGAAAAGCCGAAGTTCTTGAACTTGAAAGAGAGAGTGCTGCCCACACCCGGCCAGCCGGAGACCTTGTCGGTAAACCAACGCTCGATGTGATCCGGCTCGGTCCAGGCGGCAAACACCCGGCTCGGGGGAGCGTTGATTTCGATCTCTTTGGTGACGACGTTCAGTTCATGGAACATGGGAGTCGGAGTTCTCACCGGAGGCATCGGGGACCTTCGGGGTGGCCGAAGCAGTCGGCAGTGTCAATGTTGGCACGCGGGCGTTTTGCAGGTCCACGGCGGCTTTCTCAGGCTCTCCCAACTTCTCCCAGATCCGGGCGCGATGGCGGTATAACTCACGGTCGTGAGGATCGTCGGCGACCGCCTTGTTGAGGTAAGTCAATGCGTCCTGATATCGGCCTTCGTCTTCGTAGCTGAGAGCTTTCTGAAGGTTGTTTCCGCTGATCAGGCTGGGCAGCATCAAGAGAGCCACGAAGGCCAGGGCGGCCGCGAGAAAAGGGCCCTTTCTGATGTTGGCCGGACGGGGTTTCGGCGGAGGAGTCGGTTTAGCTCGAGGAGCTGCGACCGGAGCCGGAGGAGGGTGTGGGGCCGAGGATTGAGGCTCCGGTCGAACGGGTGGGCGGTAGTTGCCGGAGGCCAGCAGCTGCTGAGCCTCGTTGATCCGGGCCATCTTCTCTTCCGCTCGGCGCTTCTCGTCGGGGTCGCTAAACTTGTCCGGGTGATATTTCTTGGCCAGCGCCTTGAAGGCCGCTTTGATCAGTTCCGGTTCGGCGTCCGGGGAGAGCTGGAGCTCGGCGTATGGGTCAAAGTCATCCAAGACGACTCGCGATGATCCCGCCTGACAAGAACGTGCCGATCGCACCTAAGAGATTGGTCAGGATGACCACCAGGAGAACACGTGTCACTCGGTTCTTATAGACCAGTTTCAGGGTGATCGGTTCGGCACTCAGCATTTCGAAGTCTTCGACTCGCGGTTTGCGAAGGGACGCCTCCACCAATCCGGCCACCCAACCCGCGGCTATACCTGGATTGGCGCTGGTGAACGGACTGACGATAAAGGAGACCAGGATAGTCAGGGGGTGGGCTGCCGCCAGCAGAGTGCCGACCCCGCCGAAGACCGCGTTAATCACGAACCAGTCGAGCAACATCTGCTTGCCCACGTCGGTCCCGGCAGTCGTGGCTCCGTAAATGATCAGGGCCAGAATGGCGAGGGGGATACCCCATTTGAATATCTTCGCCCAGGGTGACGGAGGAGGGACAGTCTCCAGAGGAGCCAGATCGATTTTCTGGTCCAGGTAGCGAGTGATACCCGGCACGTGGCCGGCACCAACGACGGCCACCACGCGCTCCCCGGGAGCGGAGTTGATCTTGCTGGCGAGATACTGATCGCGCTCGTCGATCAGGCTCTCTCGAACCGTCGGCAGTGCTTCCGCGAACTCCCGCATGGCTTCTTCCAAAACATCGGCGGTTTTGAGTCGCTCGATCTCTTCCTCATCCAGTTCTTGGGAGGGCGCGAAACCCTCTAGAATGAGAGTGCTCAGCAGTTTCATACCGCCGAAGAAGCCGAGACCGCCCCAGGTACGCTTCAGAGTGATGCTGACTTCGCGGTCGGCCAGGACTGTTTTCGCCCCAACTTCTTCGGCCGCTTCGATGGCCTTCATCATTTCCAGTCCGGGCTGAACCCCGAGCTTCTTTCCGATCCTTTTTTGAAATCCCGAGAGGATCAGCTGGACCAGCAAAAGAGAACTCTTGCCTTGCTTGATCACCTGGACGATGTCGGTCTTTTTCCACTCTTCGGGATTCTTCAGCGCACGGTAGCGCGGCTCACAGAGCTCGACCGCCACGCTGTCAGGCTTGAGCTCCTTGACCACGCTCTCGACGAGTTCGGCGCTCTTTTGGGAAACGTGAGCTGTCCCTACTATATAGATCTGTCGTCCATCCTTCTCAAAAAGGTGAACGTTTTCTGGCAGTTCCGACATATCCATGGTGAAATTCCTTGAAAATCCACTTGCCCGCCCCGAAGGCGGCTCAAACTTTCTAAAACTTACAAAGTCTCTAACTCACCTTAGCAAGGAAGAGTTCTTCGTCCCGAAGAGAAAGCGCTGCTATGAAAATCCAAAAATTTCAAATTCCAAGTCGTTTCCTAGGTAAATCTATGTCGGTGGCCATCTACGGTCACTTCGGCCAGCCTCTTCTCTGTTTCCCTACCGCAGCCGAGAATTTCGAAGAGTTCGAACGCCAAGGTATGATCGGAGCGCTCACCGAGCTGATCGAGGGCGGCAAGATCAAGGTCGTCACCACCGACGGCATCAACCAGGACAGTTGGAGTAACAAACACGTTTCAGTAACCGAAGCCGCCAGACGGCATCAGGCCTTCGACAACTACGTCTCCAACGAGTTGGTCTCCGCTATCTACCGGGACTGTCAGGGACGCATTCCGCTGGCGGTGATGGGAGCTTCGTTCGGTGCCTACCATGCCGCCAACACTCTCTTTAAACACCCCGATATCTTCTCCCACGGCTACGGACTGTCCGGAGTCTACGACATCTCTTCGTATTTCGGCTCTTCTTTCGACGACAACTGCTACAACAACAGTCCGATCCACTATCTGCCGAACCTGGTCGGCACTCCTCGTTGGCAAGAGGTTCAAAACACCAACCTGACTCTCATTTGTGGTCAAGGCCCCTGGGAGCGGGTCCATTGGACCACCGATTTCTCGAGATTCCTGGACAACATCGGGTTCGACCACACCCTGGACCTGTGGGGTCAAGACGTGGCTCACGACTGGCCCTGGTGGTTTAAGCAGATGAATCTCTATTTGCGGAAGCACTTTGGCTGAGCAAGAAACCGAGTTCAAGTACCTCCTTTCCCTGGACGACTATCAAAAGGTCGGTCAGGCCCTGGGTCGGCCCGAGCGAGAGCGCCGGTTTATCAACCGCTACTTCACCGTGGTAGGCGGCACGGACCGTCGCGACTGGGTTTTGCGACTCAGGGTGGAAGGGGAACGCCGCGAACTCACGCTCAAGATCGGTCGAGAAATGGCTCCCGGAGTGTTCGATTCGGTCGAATACAACCAACTGGTCGATTCTGAAGAACCGGCCGATTGGTCCGAGACCGAGCCGGTCAGGGTGCTGCGAGCCGAAGTTTCCACCGCTCCCATCGTGGAGCAAGGGGAGTCGCGCAACCTGAGACAGCTCTATCCGCCCCCGGTGCGAGTCGGGCGAGTTTGGGAGCTCGACAAGTGTGAGCTTCCTCAAGGCCGGCAGTTTTGCGAGCTTGAAGTCGAGGTGGAGGCCGCCGACGTGGATTCCTCGGCGAAGTTGCTCATGGGCTGGCTGGAATCACTCGGCGTGTCCCCTCAGCCTAGCGAGAAAACAAAGTACGCCAGGTTTCTAGCTTCTCTTAAGGGCTCCGGATAGAGCTGTCTTGCCGGCCAGCGCCAGCTTCTCCATTTTGGAAAGAGAGGCGCGCTGCTGAAACACCTTCAAACCCAAATCTTCCACCTTGCCTAACACGGCGCGGTAGATTTGGGTCATGGCTTCTAGCGAAGCTCGGCTCTCGGGGTCTACTCGTCCCACCAACTGTTGCGACTTGAGGTAGTAGCTCTTGGCTCGCTCTATCTGAAAGTCCAGGAAATTCTTCATCTCCGGGTGCGGCTGACCCTGGAGAAATTGCTCCTCAGCGATACCAAATCGGGTGAGGTCGTCCAGCGGTAAGTAGATCCGCCCACGCTCACCATCTTCCTTGACGTCGCGCAAGATGTTGGTGAGTTGGAAAGCGATGCCGCGGGCTTCGGCCTGGTCGAGGGCTTCCTGAGAGCCGTCGAACCCAAAGATGTGCAGGCATACCAGACCGACGGTCGACGCTACTTTGTAGCAGTAGCCGTAGAGCTCCTCGAAGGTCTGATATCGGGTCACGGTCAGGTCGGAGGTGGTGCCGTCGATCAGTTCTTCGAAATAGTTTGTGGGGATCTGATATTTGTCGACCGTGTCGTAGAAGGCCGGAAGAACGGGGCTTTCGGCAGGAGCGCCCGTGGGATGGACGAGAGCTTTCCAGCGGGCCAGTCGCTCGGCTTTGTTGGAGATAGCTTCATCGTCCGAGAGATCGTCGCTCTCTCGAAAGAAGGCGTAGACGGCGCAAAGACTGTCCCGTTTCTCCTGAGGCAGCAGCTTAATGCCGTAGTAGAAGTTCTTGGCCCGCTCGCGCGTGATGTCTTGGCAAGCCTTGTAAGACGACCTTAAATCCATGTTCTCTCAATCAATCAAGCCGAGTCTGACGCCACGGAGGGCAGCCTGTGTGCGGTCCTTAACGCCCATCTTCCCCATAATCGATTGAACGTGTTTCTTGATCGTCACTTCAGCCAGATTCAACTCTTTGCAAATCGAGCGGTTCGTCATGCCTTTGGCAACCAGGCGCAAGACGTCGAGCTCTCGGGGTGTGAGTTGGACGATCGGGGGCAATTCCCCCTCAATGGCGGGTTTGCCGAGATTCACGGCGGCCCTTGCGACGGCCCCGAAGGCCTTGTTGAGAAGTGATTCGGAAATCAGACAGCCTCCCATAGTGGCGCTCCGGATGGCGTTTCCGATCAGACCCTGGGAGGAGTCTTTGGTGAGATAGCCGTTGGCTCCCCAGCGAAGCGCTTCCACAAGATAGAGGTCGCTGTCGGAAACGGTGATAAAGACGACCTTGATCTCCGGGTCGGTTTCACGCAGTCGCCTCATGGCTTCCAGCCCGTTGAGTTCGGGAAGTCTCACATCCATGAGGAGTACATCGGGGCCGAGTTCGCGGGTCTTCTCGATCGCATCGGCCCCGGTGACGGCCTCGCCCACGACTTCAATGTCGTCCAATCCGGACAGCATCCCCCGGAGCCCTTGGAGTATGACGGGATGGTCATCGACCACAAGCACTTTAATCGCCATGGGCCACCCGTTCGAGGAGGGGTAGTAATCTCCCGCCCCAAAGTCTGGCAAGTACCAGTTAGAACTATCCTTTGGTATGCCTGGGTAGGATACCGTCGCTTCTGCAAAACGGCACTAACTTAGTTCATGCTTCGCAAGGATTGGAGCTCATGGAACCTATCGATAAAGAAAAAGCAGTTGAGTGCTTGGGCGACGAGGCCGTCTTTGACGCCATGGTCTCATCTTTTTTAGAAGAAGTTGACCAGATGATGGTGATCCTGGGGGAGGCCGTCTCTTCGGGTGACGGTGCGGTCATCAAAGAGAAAGCCCATTGGGTGAAAGGCGGCCTGGTCTATCTGCACGCTCGTCCCAGCGCCGAAGCTGCTAAAAGGCTGGAAACGGCAGTCGGCCTTGGTCCCGAAGAGATCAAAGCCGCGCACGATGAGTTGTGTATTGAAGTTGAGCGACTCAAGGCCGCATTATCCGGAGTCTAGCTTCTAGGCACCGTTCGAGATTTCGTTGCTCGTCACTTCCATACTGGTAAGGTCGAATTCAATAGTCTGAGTTTGGTTGGCGTAGTTCGTTTCCAGTTTCGCTACTCGATCTTTACGATTGATCACGACTCGCTGACCGATGCTTCCACTGTTGTCGGGGTTGGTCGGAAACTCACCCAGGACGTAGGCGCGAACAGAGCGCTGGTTTAATTCTAGATCGGGGTCCAGGAGCCAGCCGTTTCGCAAAAAGTGTTTGGGTTGCAGAACGTACTTCTGAAACCGCTTTGTTGAAAGTTCGGTGAAGGCGCCGAAAAGATTGGCCTCGCGCAGCTTGGTGCTGAACTTGGGGTGAAGGGTGCCCTCGGTCTCATTTTCTGCTTGTTTATTCATTGCTGTTATCTCCTTTGAGATTACTTGTGACCATTATGCAAACAGGCTCTGAAACTATCCTTAAAGAAACACCCGGCATGGCACAAAAAACAGTTTTTGTGACCGGCGCGACCGGTTTTGTGGGTGGACACCTGGTCCGGGCGTTGGTGGAGCGAGGAGATCGCGTCAGGGCGCTACGAAAGGGAACCTCCGATACGAGACTGGTGGACGACCTTCCGGTAGAGTGGGTCGAAGGCGACTTGCTTCGCCCTTCCTCTTACCAGGAAAAGCTCCAAGGTTGCGATACCGTGTTTCATTGCGCCGCGGACTATCGGCTGTTCTGCAAGGACCCGAGTCCCATGTACGAGATCAACGTCACGGGAAGCAAGGCGCTCCTTTCCTCCTGCCTGGAGTTGGAAATCCCGAAGGTCGTCTACACCTCCTCGGTCGCTGCCTTGGATCTGCCGGCGGCCGGCCGGGTTTCGGACGAGTCGTCGCGAGCGGAGGTCGACAGGGTCGTCGGTCACTACAAGAAGTCCAAGTTTCTGGCACAAGAGGCGGTTTTGGAGCTCGCCGAGTCCGGATTGCCGGTCGTCCTGGTGAATCCGTCCACACCGGTTGGTCCCGGAGACCTGAAGCCGACCGCCACAGGCAAGATCATCGTCGACTTTCTCTGTCGCAAAATGCCGGCTTATCTTGATACCGGATTGAATTTGGTGCCGGTGGAAGACGTGGCTTACGGGCATCTTCTGGCCGAAGAAAAAGGGCGCAACGGCGAGTTGTATATCCTGGGGCATCTCAACTTGACTCTCAAAGAGATTCTGGAGATGTTGGCAGCCGTCACCGGACTGCCCGCGCCTCGGGTTAAGATCCCGTATAGGGTGGCCTGGGCCGTGGGGGTCCTCGACACTCTGGTCGAGGGGTATGCGCTGAATAGAACCCCCCAGGTCCCTATCGAAGGGGTCAAGATGGCCAGGAAAAAGATGTTTTTCGACCCCCAGCGGGCCCGAGACGAACTCGGGTTTCGGCCCGGATCCGTGCGAGAGGCGCTGCGACGGGCCGTCGACTGGTTCGTGGAGAACGGTTATGCACCGGATCCGGTGGCTCGACGATGATCGCCTTCTTTACGGCTCTCAAAGAGGAGCGGGAGGCGGTGCGCGCTAGTTGGGGCCTAGCTCCGGCTGGTTCGATTCAGGGTTTGGAGTTGGAGACGGCCGCCGGCGTGGTGCATCTCTGCAGTGGGATGGGGGCCCAGAGGATGACGCGAGCGGTGGAGTTGGCTTCCAAGGCCTTCGGGCCCACAGTTTACGTTTTGGTGGGTTTTAGTGTGGGACTGAGCCCTGCGCTGGAGGTGGGGGATCTGGTCTACGACGAGCGGAGCACCGAAGCGCTCGTGGGTGCCGGGGGCTGCGTCGGTCGTGTGGCTACCTGCGGGATCCTGAGTAAGGCCAATCAGAAACAAGCTTTTGCGGAAAAGCATCCCGGATGCCCGGTGGCAGATTTGGAGACGGAAGCTTTCTTGGCTGCGGTGCCCGCCGAGGCCGACCGATTGGTGTTGCGAGTGGTGAGCGACACGGTCGGGAGTGATCTCCCTCTGAACTTTGGGGAATTGACAACCGATCGAGGGTTTCCCAACGTCAGGGCTATCGCTTGGAAAGTGGCGTCCAGACCACATCTCTTGCCGGCCCTTCTGCGCTTAGGTCGGGAAGCCGCTTCAGCGGTCAAAGTGTTGTCAAACGAGTTGGAGCAGCAACGGAGCTTGCTGCTTTCAAGCCACGGATTGGTAGAGAAATGAAGATAGTTTTGATGCTTTTGTTTCTGGTCGGCTGCGCTTACCAGATCCTGGCCACGCTGTTGGCCAGGGATTTTGCCCGGAGACGTCCCCGGCAGAGCAGACCGCATCCCCGTTTCTCCCAGGTGAAGCCGTTGAGGGAGGCGGCTCCCGCTAGTTTGAAGTCTATCGAGTCTTTTCTGGCTTTGCCCCAGCAACGGGAGCGAGATTTTTACATCTGCTCAGCCCATCCCGTGCCCGAAGAATGGGCTTCTCAATGGGACCAGATGACCTGGTTGAGACTCAGGGCCGAGCCCGGAGGAAACGGAAAGGCCGCTACTCTCGCGCTGGGGCAAAGGTATTGGTCGGGCGATATTTTCGTCATATCCGATGCCGATATGGTTTGCGATGAGAACTATCTCGAGGCGGTCTTGGGAGAGTTTGAGGACCCTCAAGTGGGGGCTGTGACCTGTCTCTACAGAGGGAAAGGCGCCTTTGGGCCGGGGTCGGTCTTGGAGTCGCTGTGCATTCTCGACTTCTCCAGCTCAGTTTTGGTTGCGGAGAAGACCGAGGGGGTGAAATTCGCCATGGGTTCCACCATGGCGGTGCGCCGAGAGGTGTTGGAGCAGATTGGTGGCTTCGAAGCTCTTTCCGAATATCTCGCCGACGATTTTCAGTTGGGATATCGAGCGGCTAAGAAGGGGTGGAAGGTGGCTCTTGCTCCCACCGTCCTCGACACCGATTTAGGGGCTCCCGGGTGGCGCGATGCTCTCCAGCATCAATATCGGTGGATGGTGACCTCCAGGGTGAGTCGTCCGCTCGGTCACGCGGCTTTCATCGTCACGCAAGGCTTGCCCTGGAGCCTTCTGTTGATTCTCTGGGACGCCCATCTTGGGGCGGCGATGGCATTGTTCTGGTGCTTTCTCAGAATTGCTCTGGGCGCGGTTCAGAGTGTCAGCCTCAAAGGCGTTCGGGGTGGAGCGAGCCTGCTTGAGTTGCTCTTTCTGCCCCTGAAAGACCTGGTCTTCATCTGGCTCTGGGCGGCTTCTCTGCGGGGCAACCGGGTTCAGTGGGGTGAGGAATCGATCGAAGTCGATCCCGAGGGCCGTATTCTGTAGAGGTAGACGTTGGCGCTACCCCAGGAGAATCCCGCGCTGAACCAGTCGACGGGCTCCAGCCAGTCTCGCCGGGGATCCCAGCCCACGGTGATCAAAGTTGTTCCGGGTTCGCACTGACGAACTTTCTCGGCCAGTTGGGCTCTGGTTTCCTTGTTGAGACAAAGAGCGCAGACGTAAACGGCATCGGCCGACCGGAGATCGGTTTGCAGAAAGTTCTCGTAGACGAACTGGACATGCCCTTCGCAGTTCATCCATCGGGCCAGTCTGCGACCGGTGGAGATAAAGGAACTCACCAGATCCACGCCCACCACGCTCGCTCCCGTGAGAAAGTGAAGGAGAAAGGCGGCCCGACCTCGGCCGCAACCGAGTTCAAAGACCGTGTCGTCGGCCTTCAGCGGCACCCGCTTCAGGATCTCGCGGACGGTCTTGAGCGTGGTTTCTCCGAATTTGAGTTCGCCGAACTCCACCTCGGCGTTGCGGGAGGCCAACCAGATGTCCAGGCTGACCGAGCGAAATAGATAAAGAGCCGAGAACAAGACGTTCCAGGTGGTGATTTTGCCCCACGGAACGTTTTCCTCGGCTCTTTCTATGGCTTTACCCTGATCGCGGCGAGTCTAGCCGCTGACATGCCAGGCAGCTAGTTGAGCCATGCCTTTGAGGCTCTTGGAGGCGGCCTGCACGGCGCTGTGTTCGAAGCCCGAGTGCATTTTGCAGTTCAAGCACTTGCGGTTTTGGCGGGTCTCCCAGTAGTCCCAATCCACGGAGTTCCAGAAAGTTTCCCAGTCGTCGTAGAAGTTCTCACCGATCAGGTAGCAAGGGCCTTTCCAGCCTTTGGGCGTGTAGTTTACGGTGGACCAGGGGGAGCACTTCAGCTCGATCAGTCCGGCCGCGAAGTCGAGGAAGGTCGGGGTGGCGGTCAATTTGTACTTTTTGGAGAGATGGCGCACCCGGCGAAACTTCTCGTGAATCTGTTCCTGGGTTAGGAAAATGTCCTTCTCCACGCTCTCGTATTCGTAGCCGGGAGAAATAAGGATGCCGTCGACTCCGATCTCGGTGAGCATCTCACAGAGCTCTTCCACCTCGTCCATGTCGGTCTCTTTAAAGACGGTGGTGTTGGTGAGGGTCAGGTAGCCTCGTTCCTTGGACTCTTTGACCATTTGGATGGCTTTGTCGAACACGCCCTCTCTGTTGCAGACGTAGTCGTGAGTGGCTTTCATTCCGTCCAGGTGGACGTTGACGAACAGTTTCTTGTTCGGCGGCACCACGGGGAAAAGCTTCTTGTCCAGGACCAGAGCGTTGGTGCACATGATCACGTGCTTGCCCATGTCGAAGAGGCCTTCAAGGAGCTCGGCCAGTTCGGGGTAGAGAGTCGGCTCACCGCCACACAGCGCTACTGTAGGCACTTCCGTGATTCGGGCCGCTTCCAGGCACTTGTCCACGGGAAGTCGGTCCTTGAGTTTACCGGTATGGCGCTCCACCGAACAGCCGATACACGCCAGGTTGCAGGTGTAGAGAGGCTCCAACATCAGAACGGTGGGGTACCGCTTTCGGCCCTTGCTGCGCTGCTGCACCATGTGCTTCGCGTTCGACATGGCGAAATCTATAGGAAATCTCATAACTTAATGCACCTCGTAATCTGTGTCCCGGCCCCGGTCTACCCCGGGCTCCATGTGACTTCCTCCTCTTACCTGAAAAAACCGAGTTTGTCCACCGTTGCTGGAAAATTCGGCTATTGACGTTGGCCTGAGTTGGGTGTTACTATCTCCGAACTTGCCCGGGTGGCGGAATAGGTAGACGCGCGGGTCTCAAAAACCCGTTCCCTCTGGGAGTGCCGGTTCGATCCCGGCTCCGGGTATTCTTCATTCGCTCTCAGGACGCAGAGCGGACGAGGGAACACCCAAAATCCGCCACGGCAACTCCCCCTTATGAAACTTTACCTGGTAGACGCACTTTTTCACATCTTCCGCTCTTACTACGCGCTTCCCAGAAGCATACGCTCGGAAGATGGGACCCCCACCAACGCCGTTCATGGAGTTCTCGGCATTCTCGGAAATCTCTGGAAGACCGAGGGCGTGACCCATATCGTAGTGGTGTTCGAGTCGCTCACCGGCATCTTCCGTGAGGAGATTTCCGGGGATTACAAGGCTCACCGAGACCCCCCACCTGACGATCTCGTGGCTCAGGTGCCGCTGGTCAAGGAGGCCTGTCAAAAGCTCGGCTTGGCAACCTGGGAGGTCGAGGGGTTCGAGGCGGACGACGTCATCGGCACTTTGGCTCGTCTGGCGGTGGAGCAAGGGCACGGTGCCACGATTGTGAGTAACGATAAGGATCTGGCTCAAATCCTGGCTCACGACGGTGATCTCGAGTTGTTGCGCTCCAAAGGGGCTTCCACCAAGGCTACTCTCGAGCGGGTGCGGCGAAACGACGTTCCCGAGGTCTTCGGGGTAGAAGCTTTCCAGATTCCCTCATTCCTTGCCCTTCGTGGTGATGCGGTCGACAATATCGCGGGCCTGAAAGGCGTGGGAGAAAAGACGGCTGCCAAATGGCTACAGGGCGGGCGGACCGTGGAAGATCTGATCGCGGATCCCGATAGTCTAGGCAAGCGGTGGGCCGGAGTGGTCCGCGACAATGTGGACAACCTCCGCCGTGATCTGACGCTCGCCACCATCAGAGATGACATCGATCTCGCCAAATACGGGCTGGAGTTTTCCGCTTCGGAATTCGAGCCCCGGCCCATCCACGGGATCGCCGATTTTTACCGCGGTCTGAATATGAAGCGGCACCTCTCAGAGGTGGAGGGGTTAGACAGTGCTGAAGCAACCGTCCGTGACCTCTGGACGGTCTAGGCTCCATGCCGGAGATACGAGAGTCTCCGACAGCGTCTCGTAGACAGGGTGGAAGAGTCGAGCACCGTCTATACGTGCAGCCTCCGACTCGATCGAGTGAAGCGAAATCGGCTTCTTCGCGGCGTTGAAATAGCGCCAGAAGTCGGCGCTCTGAGTTCGTTCCGCAAAACGAAACCCTAGGAGGGGCACGAGAGTGGGAAATCTGTATTCGGTAAAGCCTGGAATCGGTTCGGCCACCGCGCTGTAGCGTACGCAGAACTCACGGCTGAGCACCGCGAAAGGGGAGACCTCGCAAAACAGAGCGGGTTTTTGCCCAAAGCTTGAGAGGCAGTAGTTCTGAAAGGATGAGAGGTTTTCACTTCCCAGCCGCACCCAGGACCAGTTGCCGGGGTTGACCGGCTCTTCTCGAGGGTCGACGATATCTTCATCCATCCGCTCCAGGGGACGGACGCCGGGCACGAACACTTCTTCCTGGGTCATCCCCTCCAGATAGCTTCTTAGAGGCGCGAGCACAACAAGGTCCCAGGCGTGTACAAAGAGGAAGTCCCATTCCAAAGCGTGCCCACAATCCAAAAACCAACGACAGATCACTTTGTCGTAGTTTTGCCAGAGCCAGGCCGCCGGAGCTACCGGATGCCGGTAGTTGCTCTCTAGCAAAGTCGCGACCTCCAAGAACTGCGAGTTCGTGCCGACCCCTCCGGTGAACAGCCCATGAATCGAAACGCCGGGGTTCAGCCGACGAAGCGTTCGAATTCTCGAAAGACACGTCGAAGCGTTGACGTGATAAGAGAAGAGGATAGCGAAATTCACCGGAGGCCGCTTCTTTTAGGCCGTCAGGCTACTAAGCCAACGCGCGGAGCAACTCTTTCGAAATCTCGATCCCTTTATAGAAATTCTCCACCCGGAAATGCTCGTCGGGGGCGTGCAAGTTTTCGTCATTGAGGCCAAAGCCGAGTAGAATGCCGGGAAGGCCCAGAATCTTCTGAAAGTCGATCACGATCGGAATGGAGCCGCCCTCTCGAATTCGCACGGGTTCTTTGTTGAAGACTTTTCGGATGGCCACGGCTGCGGCTTCCAGGGCGGGATGGTCGGGAGGGGTGATCCAGGGATGTCCTCCGTGCATTTGTCGCACCGTGCAGAACATACTGGAAGGGCACAGTTTGCGGATGTGGTCTTCTAGGAGTTGGGCGATTTCACCGGGATCCTGGCGGGGCACAAGCCGGCAGCTCACTTTGGCCATGGCGGTGGCAGGGAGCACGGTCTTGGCTCCTTCTCCGGTGTATCCCGAGAGAAGGCCGTTGATTTCGAGAGTTGGTCGCGCGGTGCGTCCCTCCAAGGCTGAGTAGCCTTTCTCCGGAGTAAGCTCCGCCGCCCCTACCGATTTCTTGAACTCCTCCGGAGAAAAGTTCAGCTGAGCGTAAGCTTCTCTCTCTTCGGTCGACATGTCTTCGACCTTGTCGTAAAAGCCGGGAACGGTGATCCGTTCGTCGGAGTCTTTCAACTGGGCTAGAATCTTAGCCAGTTCCAGGGCCGGGTTCGGAACGGCTCCCCCGAAGACCCCGGAGTGGAGGTCGGAGTTGGCGCCCTTCAGGTCGATCTGGAGGTAGCAAAGGCCGCGAAGTCCGTACACCAGAGAGGGCTGATTCGGTGCGTACATCGCACTGTCGGACACCACCAGCACGTCGGCCTCGAGTTTCTCTTTATGATCCTTCAGAAAAGGGGCCAAATTCGGGCTTCCAACCTCCTCTTCTCCCTCGATGATAAACTTGACGTTCACCGGCAGTCCGCCCTCGTCTTCCAGCATCGAAGCGACCGCCTTGACGTGGCATAGAAACTGACCTTTGTCGTCGGTGGCCCCGCGAGCGTAGAGTTTACCGTCGCGGATGGTGGGTTCGAACGGGGGAGAAGTCCAGAGTTCGATCGGGTCCTCTGGTTGGACATCGTAGTGGCCGTAAATCAGCGCAGTGGGCAGACCTTCTCCGGCCTTATATTCTCCGTAGACGACAGGGTGGCCGGGAGTGTCCATGATTTCCCCTCCCTGAAGGCCGGCCTCTTTCATCTGTTTGGCTACTTCCTGAGCGCATCGCCGCACCTCGTCTTTGCGGGCGGGATCGGTGGAGACGCTGGGGATTGTCAACAGCGTTTTCAGATCTTCGAGATACTGTGTTTTGCGACTTTCGGTGAGGGTTGTGGACACTTTGAAACTCCTAGCTTGCGTTGCCCACAAATTGGCAGGCGTCGTCCAGGAGTCCTCCAGGCCCCGAGTCAAGGATATTAGTTGGTAGGGTTGAGAGCGGGTGGCTCTCCCGCGAAACCGCTGGCGTTCTTGTGTCCGCCCCCTCCCGCCGTCCGAGCCAGTTCCGCCACGTCGAACTCGCCCACCGATCTGAGAGACCAGTTTCGCTCGCCGTTTTTGTCGTCGTAGTAGGCCGCGGCGAACGCTGCGTCGGGGTAAAGAGAGCACAGATGGTTCGCGATTTCGCTCCTGAATTCGGTGGCGTTCACCACTGGAACGTCGTGACCGAACAGTGTCTGAAAGCGAACCCGGCTAACCGCGGATTGGATCAACTGGTCTTGAAGCCGGAGGAGAGCCCGGCCTTCGAGTTTGAGGTGTTCCGGGGTCAGTTTGTTCCAAAGCTCGAAATCCATGGGGTAAGAGTGGAGAGCGATAGTAAACTCCTTGCTCTGCTCCAAATTCCAAAGCCATAGATCTTTGTCTTCGATATAGGCGATCAGATCGGGCACCTCTTCATTGGGGTGCCAATACTCCCAGGCCATGCGTGCCCCGGATTTTTGCATGTCGAAGGTTGCGAAAGGCAACCCCTCGAGTTCGTCCTGGGCGGTGGTGTGGTGGTCCAGAATAATCAATTCGGACACTTTTTCGGCGAGTTCGAGGATGACGTCCCGCTTGTAGGAGAAGTCGACGATGGCCACTTTGGCGTCATGGGGAAGTTCCGGGGGAGCCTCTCCGTGGGTGACGGGAATGTAGCTAGCCTCGTCTCCTCTTACCTTCCAGGCGGCGAAGGCGGCCCCAAAGCCGTCGGCGCATTCCGCATGATACAAAACGTGAGTGACCTGATCGGGCTGCATCCTGCGAAATTCTCCTTGCGGGATGCGGGTCCTGTCTAAGTCAATGTGAGTCTAGAGCCTCTCCACGTAAACCCTGGTGGCGAACTGGAGTCTCTGCCCGAACTCCTGGGCGTCAAGCTCGACGCGACTCTGATAGCCGGGGAACGGATCTCGCAACACCACTCGATGAATGGTCGGTTGACCGTACTGGTCCTTGGAAAAGTAGGCGGCGGTCATCACATAGGCGTGTCCCGTGGCCGCTCCTCTGGCACCCCTCAGTCCGACGATGAGAGGCCATTTCTTATCGAGGTCGTTGATGATGGTGGCGGCGTCCAGGTTGTAGTTGTCCGCGTAAATCTGAGAGCGACGTCCGCGAGCGTCCGGAGCCCAACCTGTGAGAGCCGCCATGATTTGGTCGCCGTTGGCGGGACGGTCGATGGCCGCTCCGTAAATTCGGGTGACGATATCCTGTTGGTCTACGTAGAGTCCGTGATAGTTCAGCACCATCTGAATACAGGCTGCCCAGCACCAGTTTTCCATCCGCTGTTTGCCCGCGCTCTCCGGGGCGGCAAAATGGACAAATTCTTCGCTTTTCACGCCGGCCACGAAGTAGCCGGTATCTCCTAAAGGTAAGGTGTCCGCGGCGGCTGTGCCGGGGCAGACGACGAGTAGCGCTAGAAGCACGCTCGCGGCGAAACCTTTGATGCGTTTCATGAAGCGGGTATCCTCTCTCTCTTGTTTCTAACCTACCAAAACGGCAAGAGTTTTGCACCGGCCTAGGCTCCGCTTCGCTGCAATTTCTCGATTGGCCTACTCTCAAAGAGCTCCGGACCATATCCCTATCTCTAGGAGGGCCGACGGAAAAAAGGTTGAATAAATTTCACATGAGTATCTTGCAGAGAGCCCGGCAGCTGTTCCAAGGCCCGGACAGAAGTGCTTCGCGGGAGCGAAGAAAGTTGAAGCGCGTGGCCTGTCATCAGCGCTTCCAGGCGACCCGTGGGGAGCAGTCGTTTCCTGTCACCGTCATGGACGTTGGTTTCGGCGGTTTCAAGGTCTGTTCCGAAGAGGCGCCGGGGGAGCGCGGAGACCTCCTCCATCTGAGACGACTCTCCACAGATTTTCGCCGCCATCTGACCGGCGCCTACACGACCGGTCTCATGGTTCGAGTGGCCTGGGTTAAGAAGACGGAAGACGGCTTCGAAGCCGGTCTTCATCTTCCTCAGGCTCCCGGCAGTATGAGGATCAGTTGGTTTCGGGAGTTGCTTAAAGAGATGGGTTTCGATGAGAAAACCGTCTTCACTCAGAGAAACAACCGCCGGCATCGGTGCCGGCTCCCATCAGAGCTGGCTCTGAAGGGGTCCCCCGATATGGAGGGCATGCTGCTGGATCTGAGTTCGGGAGGCTGCCTTTTTGGAGGGGCCAAGGCGGCGACCATGGGAGCCGAGGGTCTCCTCTCGGCACGTTGGGGTTCCAAGGAGTTGAAGGTCGAAGTGACCGTCGTCGGAGTGCGTTCCAATACCCACGACGAGGGCCCCAGGTGGCTTCATTCTCTCAAGTTTCGAGGAGAGTTGAGCAAGCCTCAGGAGCAGGTGCTCTTCAAGTGGCTCGATGAGTTGGCACGGAATGGATGAGCTGACCGATAAGCTCTCCGAGTATGCCGGACGTTACGCGCTTTGTGTGAGATCACTTGGCCGGGGCCGGGAGAGTTTGGGGGCTGACAAGTCCGCCGATCAGCTCTTTCAGGCGGCCTCCGTCATCAAGGTGGGAATCATGGCCGCCTTGCTCGACGACGTCTCTCACGGCCGCCTTTCGCTCTCCCAGCAGGTGCCCGTGGCGTCGGAGGATATGGTGGGTGGGGCCGGCGTTCTCTTCGAAATGGAGAGTCGCTCCTATAGCTTAGCCGAGCTTTGCCGTTTGATGATGGTGGTGAGCGACAACACGGCCTCCAACGCCTGTCTTCGCCAGGTGGGGATGGATCGTCTGAACGAGTTCTTCAAGAGACGCGGATATGAAGCACGGGTTCAGCGCTATTTCATGAGTCCGGTGGTCGAGGGCAGGGATAATGTGATGACGGCCGAGTCAGCTGCCTTTATGCTGGATGATCTCTACTCGGGGAAGGGCCTGGGCGAGGAGCTTCGCGATTTTGCGGTGGGCTGTCTACGGCGCCAGCAGTTTCGAGAGAAGATACCCCTCATGCTTCCCCCGGAAGTGACCGTGGGGCATAAGACCGGCGAGCTTGAGGGCGTGCGCCACGATGCGGCGGTGGTGGAGGCTCAAACGCCTTACATCATCGTCATTTTCACCGCCGACGGAGAGGCGCCCTGGCTGGTGGATTCGGCGATGGCCGCCTGTTCTCTGGAAGTTTTTCATCATCATCCGAATCTTTTGAGGGGGGTGAGTCGATGAGCTATCACAGCGGTTTTGTGACTCTGATAGGTAAGCCGAACGTGGGGAAGTCGACACTGGTCAACAAGCTGGTGGGGCGAAAGGTCGCCATCACCTCTTCCAAGCCGCAGACGACTCGACAAAGGATGCTGGGAGTGTTGCACGGCGAGGAGTATCAAGCTGTTCTGGTCGACACTCCCGGAATGATGAAGGCCAAGACGGCTCTTCATCGTTCCATGATCGGGGCGGCCACCCAGGAGGCTGAAGGCGCCGATCTGGTATTGTGGCTGGTGGAAGCGACCCACATGCCTACCGAGGAAGACGAGACCGTAGCCAAGTTGGTCCGGACTCTGCAGGCGAAACGCCCCGGTTGGCTGGTCTTGACCAAGGTCGACAAAGAGAAAGACGGTGTGTCGGAGGCTTGTCGTGCTCTCTTGCCGGACGCTGCGCAGGTTCACCAGATCTCAGCTAAGACAGGACGCGGCGTGGAGGGCCTGATCGAGGCCATCAAGGAGGCACTCCCGGAAGGGCCTCCATACTTCCCACCCGACCAGGTCTCAGAGCAGAACGATAGGCTTTGGATGGCCGAGGTGATCCGGGAAAAAGTCCTGCACGCGACCCGCCAAGAGGTCCCCCATTCCGTGGCCGTCACGGTGGAAGAGTTGCGAGAAGGAAAGGGCGGCGAGGGGTCGCTCTACGGACGCGCGATTCTTTATGTTGAGAAGAATAGTCAAAAGGGGATTCTGATCGGCAAGGACGGGGCTCTTCTGAAAAAGATCGGCGCCGAGTCTCGTCGCGATCTCGAGGCGGCTTGGGGGAAATCGCTCTTTCTCGATCTTTGGGTGAAGGTGAAAAAGGACTGGCGCGATCGAGACGACTGGCTGCGTTACCTCGGCTACTAAACTTCTGCGCATTGACTCGGCCACAAATTCGCGGGTACCCCCCGAAGGGAGGGTGCGATGCATCCCCGATCACGGCGTTGCCTCTCACTTAAATATCTCGAATATTAGGCGTCACCCTTCCCTTCGGGTGGGTACCCGGCGCCTTGCGCTCGGGGCGCCTCGGCACCCGAATTCATAGCCGAGTCAATGCGCAGAAGTTTAGCGCACGCCCTCGTCCGCGCACCTAGACCAAAAGGACCTTATTTCCCATAAGGCGAACGCCGCAGCCTTAGGTCGCCTCCGACCCTGATAAACGGAGGCTTACCAATCAAACGGGTTAAGGGAAGGTATTTTTCATGTTAACAACCTACGAAGCTCTCGGGATGATCGAGACTAAAGGTCTGGTCTCCATGATCGAAGCCGCGGACGCCATGGTGAAAGCCGCCAACGTCAAGCTGATCGGATACGAGAAAATCGGCGCAGGTTACGTCACGGCGCTGGTTCGCGGAGATGTGGCAGCCGTTCGGGCCGCTACCGACGCCGGAGCCACTGCCGCTCGCAGAGTGGGAGAGCTGATCGCGGTGCACGTGATTCCTCGTCCCCACAAAGATCTGGACGACGTCCTACCGATCGCCCCGCCTAAAGCGAAAAAGTAGAAGTTTGAGGTTTGTCCTCGGAACTTGACAAGCTGATTGAGGTCGTCACCGACCTGGTCCTGGCTGAACTCGACGGTCAAACCGAGGCTGCTCCGAAACCCGACCCCGTCGCTCAAGAAGCGGGCAAGCCGGGCACCAGGATTCTGGTGTGTCCGGGACCCGAAGATGTGGATGGGGAGTTTTGGAAGGCGCTTTGTGCCGCTTCGGTCACTCCTTCCGTCCTGGTTTGGACGGGCTTTCGAGCCGATCAGCTCAGCGCGCCCTGCGCCGGCTGGAAGCTGGAAACGCGAGCAGCCCGCTTGGAAAAGGTCGTCTCCGCCTACAAGGCGGTCGTGCTGCTGGGCAGCGACCTGTCGGTCCTTTCTGCTATCGGCAACCTCGGGTGTGGCGGCTCGCCGCCCGCTTCGGCTGCGGTCGCGGCGCTGGCCTCCGGAGTGCCGGTGTTTTTGGACAACGGGCGATACGAGTCTCTGCGCCGTCACAGCGCCAGGCTGGCATCCGGTTTTGTTCGGCGCTTCGAGGAATTTCATCGACTGGTGAGTTCCTTCGGGGTGGAGTTCGGGGGGGCCGGTCGTCTGCCGGACTTTCTTGCCGGATTGGGGGCGTCCACGACCGCAACTGCTGCGAGCCGGAGTGGAGGTCGCTCGGTCGTCACGGTGGAGGATGTTCAGGCAGTCAAGGACTCCGGAGGCAAGCGGATGGAAGTGGCGATAGGCTCGATTGTCACCCCGTTGGCCGCTCAACGGGCCGCGGAATGGGGAATAGAGATGGTGGTTCAATGACCATAGGCAAAGTCGTCGGAACAGTGGTATGTACCCAGAAAACTCCTTCGCTCGAGGGGGTCACACTTCAGTTGGTGCAGCCTTTGTCTGCTACCGATATGTCCCAGACCGGAAACCCGATTGTGGCTATAGATGCCATTGGTGCCGGTCGGGGAGAAGTGGTCTTGATGGCGGCAGGGTCATCAGCTCGCCAAACCGTGCAAACCACGAACACACCCTGCGATGCGGTGATAATGGCGATCGTCGACAGCGTGGAGGTCGAGGGGTCGGAAGTGTTTCGAAAGGGAGAGCAGTAGATGGATATTGATCGTGATCTGATTAAGCAGATCGTCGCGCAGGTCGTACGCCAGCAATTGGCGGGCACCTCGGAGGGCCAAGGACGTATCCGTGAGTCTGTGCCGGTGGATGTCGATCGAGACGGCATCTTCACCGAGGTGGACGATGCCGTGGCTGCCGCCCGAGCGGCCTTTAAGGCCTGGCAAAACGTCTCTCTCGAAGTTAAAGCGCGTTGCATCGAGGAGATGCGCGCCGTCTCCCGTGCCGAAGCTCGCAATATGGCTCACCTGGCCGCCGCGGAAACAGGTCTGGGTCGAGCTGAGGATAAGGTGAAGAAAAATCTGCTCCAGGCCAACAAGACCCCCGGGCTGGAAGACCTCCAGCCTCGTGTCTTTACCGGAGACCGTGGGATGAGTTTGGTGGAGAACTCGCCCTTCGGTGTGATCGTTTCCATCACGCCCACGACCAATCCGGTGGCCACCATCATCAACAACGGTATTTCGATGTTGTCCGGCGGCAACGCCGTGGTCTTCAATCCGCACCCCAGGGCCAAGGGTTGTTGCACCAAGATGATCCAGCTTCTCAATCGAGCGATCGTGAAGGCCGGAGGTCCCAACAATCTTTTGACCGCCGTGGCCGAGCCCACTCTTCAGACTTCCGACGCGCTGATGCATCACAAGAATGTGAGGTGTCTGGTGGTGACGGGCGGTCCGGGCGTCGTGAGCGCGGCCTTGAAGAGTGGTAAGAAGACCATCGCCGCCGGACCCGGCAATCCGCCAGTGGTGGTTGACGATACGGCGCCCGTGAAAAATGCGGCAAAGCACATCGTGGCCGGCTCTTCTTTCGACAACAACGTCATGTGCACGTGTGAGAAGGAAGTCTTCGTGGTGGAGAGTCAGTTTGATGCGCTCAAGCAGGCTCTGGTGGAGAACGGCTGCTACTTGCTGAATCAGCGCCAACTGGATCTGCTGACGAACGTGATTTTTCCGCCTCCTCCCGTGGGGGAGACAAAGCTGAAGCTGAACGCCGACCTGGTTGGTCAGCACGCGAGTCACATCGCCAAGACCATTGGGTTGGACCTTCCCGTCGAGACCAGGCTTCTGATTGCCGAGACGGAGTTTGAACACCCGTTGGTGATGAAGGAGCAGATGATGCCTGTCTTGCCGCTGGTGCGCTGTCGCTCCGTGGAGGAGGCGATCGAGCGGGCGGTCGTGGCCGAGGGCGAGCGTTATCACACGGCCGTGATCCATTCGCTCAATATCGATCATCTCAGCGATATGGCCAAGGTGATGAACGCCAATATTTTTGTAAAGAACGGTCCCAATTTCGCCGGCTTAGGTTTTGGCGGAGAGGGCTCGACCACGATGACGATTGCCGGGACGACCGGCGAGGGGATCACGACGGCTCGCACTTTCACGCGTGAAAGACGCTGCGCACTGATTGATCACTTCAGGATTTTGTGAGGGAAAACAGATGAAGGTACTGATCGGAGCCGACCACGGAGGGTATGAGCTGAAGCAGGAATTGATAGCCTGGATGCGTGCCCAGGGCATCGACTTTCTGGACTACGGGACCCACTCTTCCGATGCGGTGGACTATCCGGACTTTGCTTTGTTGGTCGCCCAGGGCGTGGTCTCCGCTCCCGACGAGTACGTGGGGATCGTGATCGACGGGGCCGGTTGCGGCAGCGCTATCACGGCCAACAAGGTCCCCGGGGCACGCGCGGCCGCTTGCTACTGTACCTTCACGGCAAAGAATTCCCGTCAACACAACGCCGCCAATGTCTTGAGCTTGGGTTCTAAGGCGGTGGGGGCGGAGAACGCCAAAGAGATCGTGGCCGCGTTTCTGGGTTCGGAGTTTGAGGGCGGCCGTCACGCCAGGCGGATCGAAAAGATCACGGCGATCGAGCACAGATTTAGCAAGGACGCTCCGTAGGAGATGTTTCTAGGCCAGGTCTGCGGTACGGTTGTGGCCAATCACAAGCTCTCCGAATTGGAGGGAGCAAGTTTTCGTGTCGTTCTTCCCGTGGATGAGGATGGTCGGCCGACCGGTTCCCATATCGTGGCTGTGGACAACATCGCCAGTCGCAACGGCGACCTGGTCTACCTGGTCAAGGGTAAGGAAGCCATCATACCCTGGCAGAAGACCGATCTGGCTCCGATCGACGCCGCGATCGTGGGTCTGGTCGACGGGATGGAAAAGGCGTGATCTTTTCCCGGGTCATCGGGACGGTGTGGGCGACGGAGAGAGTCGACACTATCCAGCAAGCGGGCCTGAAGATGGTGGCGCCTTGCTGTCCCCGAACGGGAGAGCGCAAGGGGCCACCGGTTCTGGCGGTCGACCTGGTCGGGTGCCGAATAGAAGATTGTGTTCTGGTGGTATACGAGGGAAGCTCCACCCGCTTCGCCCTCGACGACAGTCGCACGCCGTGCGAAGCAATTGTGGTGGGAATAGTCGATCAAGTCGACATGGAGGAAGAGTAAGCGATGGATATCGAGAGCTTGGTGAATCGGATCACTCAGGAAGTGATCAAGGAGATGAATCATTCGGGTGCCCCGCACGCTGCCGTGTCTCAAGGTAGTAACGGGAGTGCTCCTCGCGCAACGACCAGAGACGGGAAGACCTGTCTGCTCCGGACTACCGGTGAATGCGGTGGGGTCGGGTGTTGTGCCGAATTAGTGCCGGGTAGTGTTCGCGAAATCATGCAGAATGGTGCCGATCGGGTTGGCAACCGTTTGGGAGGGGTTGTCGATGCTGCCGATATCGCTGCTCGAATCGATCACACCCTGTTGAAGCCGACCGCCACCTCGGACGAGGTCCGCGACCTTTGTCGTGAAGCTCGCGAGCATCAATTTGCTTCGGTCTGTATCAATCCGGCTTTCGTTCCGCTTGCCGCGGAGTTGTTGCGAGGCTCTCCGGTCAAGGTGTGTACGGTCGTCGGATTTCCGCTAGGGGCGACCACTTCGTTCACAAAAGAGGCCGAGACTCGCGAGGCCGTTGCCAATGGAGCCGACGAGATCGACATGGTGATCAATATCGGCGCTCTGAAGAACGGTGAGGATCATCTGGTGGAAGAGGACATGCGTGCCGTCGTGCGCGCGGCCAGCGGACGGATCACCAAAGCGATTTTTGAGACGGCACTCTTGTCTGACGACGAGGTTGTCCGAGCTTGCCGAATGGCGAAGCGGGCCGGATTGGACTATGTCAAGACGTCCACGGGTTTCGGTCCTGGGGGAGCCACGGTTCATCACGTGGCCTTGATGCGCAAAACCGTAGGGAGGTCCATGGGGGTTAAGGCCTCCGGTGGAGTTCGCGATCTAGACGGGGCTCGGGAGATGATCAAGGCCGGCGCCACTCGGATCGGAGCCAGTGCGTCGGTGAAGATCGTGATGGGTGAGCAGGGAGCCGACAGCTACTGAACAGTCGCCCGGAAGAGGTTCTCCTTCTGAAGCGCCGGCCGTTTCGGGACAAAGGAGACATACTTGAGGGCTTGAGTCGCCGCTCCGGTCGAGTGAGTGGCATCGTCTATCGCTCCAAGAAAGTCTCTCTGGATCCACCCGTCCTCGCTTCGCTAGAGAGGCGAAAGGGGGCCACTCTGGATACTTTCTCTCAGCCGGTCGTTCAGGCGGGGTATTCCGGGATTCGCAGAAGTTTGGATTCTCTTTTGGCGGCCGGCTTTTTGGGTCGACTCTTTCTGGCCTCGCTCCCTTCCGATGGGCCGAACGAATCGGCCTTCCTGGCGCTTTGTGATATTTTCGAGTCGTTGAATCGTGGCCTCGATGCGCGAATCGCCGGGCTTTGGGGTCAGCAAAAGCTCTTGGGTTGTCTCGGATTGGCGCCGCAGCTTCACGCCTGTGTCGAATGCGAAGAGGAGAAGGTCGTCGGCTTTTCGGCCCTGGAGGGTGGGGTGTTGTGTGCCGGTTGTCTGGGACAAAACGAAGCCATTCGTTTGAGTGGGCCGGAACTCTCTCTGGCCAAAGTGCTGAGCGTCATCCCTCTTCAAGGGTTATCCGAGGACTTGCTGGATCCCGAGGGGGTTCGGTTGGCAGGTCGCATCTACAAGGCCCAGTTTCAGGTCCATCTGGAGCTTTCGTCCGACTACTTTAAACGCGTGCTGCCTAGAAGAGGTGAGAAGCAATGAAGATATTAGGAATCGATCACGGGAAAAAGAGAGTGGGAGTGGCCGTTTCCGATGCCGGTCGGGTCCACGCCTTTCCGCTCGAAGCTGTGCCGGGCAAGGACCGACATCAGTTGCTCTCGCGTATCCAGGCTCTGGTGGAGGAGCACGGAGTGAATGAGGTGGTGGTAGGTCTTCCTTTAACTATGATGGGAGAGGTTGGACCTCAGGCTCGAAAGGTTCAAGAGTTTGTGGAGAGGCTGGAGCGCAAGCTGGGTGAAGCTGTCAAGGTTGTTGCCTGGGATGAGAGGCTGAGTTCGACTCAGGCTGATCGGGGTCGGGGTGGAGCTAAGGCCGAAGAGGGAATGCGCGACATGATGGCGGCCGTGGTGATTCTGCAAAGTTATCTGAACAGGAAGCCGTAGCATCGAAGCGAAACGCCGCACCTGTGAGAATTCTGCTTAATTTGTTCTGGATCGGCGTCGTGGCTGCCATCGTTCTGGGTCTCGGCTTGGGATGGTTTGCCATGGAGGTCTCGGAGCCCGCCTCGACTATCGAGGAGCCCGTCGTCTATCACGTGCCTACGGGGGCCACGGGTCGTTCCGTTTCGACCGATCTGGAAGAGAAGAATCTCATCGTCAACGGTCTAGCCTTTCGGCTTCTGCTGTCGTATTACGAAAAGCGCAACGGGGTTTCGCTGCAGGCCGGTTACTTTCAGGTCGATCCGAAAAAGGATATCCGTGGAGTCTTGGATGAGTTGCTGTACGGTGAGCCCCTGACCAGGAAGGCGACCATACCGGAGGGCTACGTCAAGGCTCAGGTGGCGACCAGTCTCGAAGAGCAAGGCGTCGTGTCTTCCAATGAGTTCGGCGCGGCGCTGGAGTCGGCTGACTTGGGGTGGCAATTTCCCAGCAATCTCGAGGGCTATCTCTTTCCCAGTACCTACGAGTTCCCTTACGAGTGCACGGGCGAGGCCGCTGTTCGCCAGATGACCGACCAGTTCAGGTCCGTGGTTGAGCCGATGATAGAAAAGTATCCAAACAAGCCTTTGAGCCTGAAAGAGACCGTGATTCTCGCCTCCTTGGTGGAACGGGAGGCGCAGGTGGCGTCGGAGAGGCCCCTGATTGCCGGCGTCTATATCAATCGGATCAACAAGGGGATGAAGCTAGAGTGCGATGCAACCGTTCAGTTCGCCCTCGGAAAACAAAAGGCCGTCCTGTTGTACAGCGATTTGGAAATAGCTTCGCCTTACAACACTTATCGCTATCCCGGCCTCCCCCCCGGCCCGATCTGTTCTCCGGGAGCGGCCAGTTTGGAAGCGGCCTTCAATCCCAAAAAGTCCGATTATCTTTTTTACGTGAGAAACGATGTCAAGAATGATGGAAGTCATGTCTTTGGCCGAGACTTTGGCGAGCATCAAGCCAATATCCAAAAATATCAAAGATGAGGACTAGGGGTTCGTTGTGAAATCACCTTTCGTGGTTGGTGTGGCCGGAGGGACCGGTTCCGGTAAGACGACGGTTGCGCGGAAGCTTGTCGGGCAATTCAAAGAGCAGCCTGTGCGCCTGATTCCTCAAGATGCATATTACAAAGACTTGAGCGGCATGACATTGGAAGAGCGGGCTCACGTTAATTTTGACCACCCCCTGGCTTTCGATAACGACCTCCTCGTGAAGCATCTCGACGAATTGATCGGCGGGAGATCTATTCAGCTACCGGTCTACAACTACATCACTCACTCTCGAAACGAGGAGTCGGTCAAGGTTCAACCCGCCCCGATTCTCATAGTGGAGGGAATCATGGTGTTGGAGGATGCGAAGCTTCGGGAGAGGATGGACATCAAGGTATACGTGGATACCGATGCCGACGAACGTTTTATCCGTCGAATGCAGAGGGACCTCATCGAGAGAGGACGGTCCATCGATTCCATTGTGGATCAGTACCTGTCTTCGGTCAGGCCGATGCATCTCCAGTTTGTGGAGCCCACCAAGCGGTATGCGGATGTGATAGTGCCGGAAGGTGGTGCCAATCACGTCGCGATCGATCTTCTGGCTGCCAAGATCAAGGCTATCCTTGATGTGGCAAACCTGCACTGATGCTGTCAGAGGTGCTTTTCTACTAGTTTGAAACAAAGGAAATCGATCTTCACCTATGGAACAAATTTGTGGAGGAATCATGCGCGCCACCTTTGTGGCGCTTGTTTCTCTGCCCGGAAGGTGTATACGCCCGGAGAATCATCAAGACGGAGTGATTAGATGCTCGCAAGCTCAAAAGAAGAGTTAGGTTCCCTACTCGTAGAGGAAGGCTTCATTACAGCCCGCCAGTTGGACAAGGCCATGGAAAAGGCCGAGAGTTCTGGGGACAATCTTCAAAAGGTCCTCATCGCCATGGGTTTCGTTACCGAGAAGGACGTGGTGGAAACACTGGGTGCCAAAATGGGGGTCGACTTCGTCGACTTGGAAAACATGAACCTCGACCCGGAACTGGCCAGGCTTATTCCGGAGGACCTGGCACGGCGTTACAAGGTCGTCCCCATCGCTCAAGACGACGCCAATAAACTCACTCTGGCGATGATGGACCCGCGAGACGTTATCGCCACCGATGACATCAGTCTCATCACCGGCTTTAATATCAACCCGGTCATCGCCACCGAAGAGGCGATTATGAAGTCCATCAACCAGCAGTACGGCGTAACCGACCTGGTCGAGGTTGAAGAGACGGTAAAAGACATCTCTGCTCAAGACTTCGGTAATATGGATTTCGAAGACGATATGGACGAAGAGATCGCTCTGGACAAGCTGAAAGAGATGGTCGACGAGGCGCCGATCGTCCGGGTTGTAAACCTTATTATTTCCCAGGCCATCAACGACAAGGCTTCCGATATTCACATCGAGCCCGAGGCTAAGTCGGTGCGGGTGCGCTACCGGGTCGACGGCGTACTGCACGACGTCATGAGTCCGCCGAAGCACATTCAGGCTCCGATGGTTTCTCGTATCAAGATTATGGCGAACATGGACATCGCCGAACGCCGGGTTCCTCAGGACGGCAAGATCCACTTGACCCACGACGGCCGCGAGTTTGACCTTCGTGTCTCGACGGTGCCTACCGTGCACGGCGAGAAGACGGTTATGCGGATTCTCGACAAGAGTTCCGTTATGCTCGGTTTGAATAAGCTCGGCTTCGCTCAGGATAACCTTGAGTTATGGGAGAGCATCGTAGAGAAGCCTTACGGAATGTTGCTGGTTACCGGACCGACCGGTTCCGGTAAATCGACGACGCTGTACTCCTGTCTCAACAAGTTGAACGCCGGTGACAAAAATATCACCACTTGTGAAGACCCGGTGGAGTATCAGATTCAGGGTATCAATCAGGTTCAAACCAACAATAAAGCGGGTCTGACCTTCGCTTCGGCCCTGAAGTCGTTCTTGCGTCAAGACCCGGACATCATCATGGTGGGTGAGATTCGTGACGGCGAAACGGCCAAGATTGCGGTAGAGGCCGCACTGACCGGTCACTTGGTACTCTCCACCCTTCACACCAACGACTCTACCGGCGCCATTTCTCGTCTGGTGGAAATGAAGGTAGAGCCATTTCTGGTCGCCTCCTCGTTGATCGGGGTCTTGGCTCAGCGACTGGCGCGTTGTATTTGTCCCAACTGTAAAGAGAGTTTCACTCCTCCGGTAGAGGCGGTGCGAAAATTCGGTATGGCCATGTTCGGTGATACCGATATTCAGTTTTATAAAGGACGGGGTTGCGATCACTGTAAGATGACCGGTTATCGAGGACGAAGCGGAATTCACGAAGTATTCCAGCCCTCCGACCGTACCCGACAGTTGATCCTGAACCGTTCCTCGGCCACCGAAATCAGGCAGGCCGCGATCGAAGAAGGAATGAAAACGATGCAGGACGATGGTCTGAGAAAGACGCTAAACGGCGTCACGACTATGGAAGAGTGTCTGCGCGTCGTTTACATCGAGGGCGGAGAGTAGTAGGCTGAAGGGAACAGGTGTTCGAAAAGCATTTCCTTCCGAAGGAGAAAATTCGAGTTCGGAGGCGAAGACGGCTTTTCGGCACCCCTGCGGCGGGCACCTGACTGATAGGTCTCTGTCTCGGCTTACGTTAGAAAAGGAAACAGGGTTTTATGGCACTAGCGCAATCTCTTAGATTTACGATGGACGACCTTTTGCGGTTGTCCGTAGAGAAAGGGGCGTCTGACCTGCATCTGACGGTGGGTCTGCCGCCGGTGTTTCGGATTAACGGCAAGTTGGTGCCGACCGAGTACGCTCGTCTTTCTCCCGAGGAGACCAAGCGACTGGTTTACTCTATTCTCAATGACAAGCAGAAAGAGAAGTTCGAAAAGACCTGGGAGCTCGATTGCTCTCACGGTGTTCGCGGTTTCGGTCGTTTTCGTGTGAACGTCTTCCGTCAGCGCGGTGCTGTCGGCGCTTGTCTGCGGGCTATCTCGAGCCGGGTGATGCAGCGCGAAGAGTTGATGTTGCCTCCAATCGTGGAGTCGATCGTTCATCAGCCGAACGGTTTGATTTTGGTGACCGGTGCTACGGGGGCTGGTAAGTCGACGACCCTGGCTTGTATGCTCGACACGATCAATCGTGAAAAAAAGTATCACATCATCACTATTGAAGACCCTATCGAGTACATGCACCCGCACAAAATGTCTATGATCAACCAACGAGAGGTTGGCCAGGACACACAGAGTTGGGCCAATGCGCTTCGGGCGACTCTTCGTGAAGATCCCGACGTGATTCTGGTGGGCGAGATGCGCGACCAGGACACGATTGCGGGCACCTTGACGGCGGCTGAAACGGGCCACCTTGTGTTCTCGACTCTCCATACTTCCGATGCGGCTCAGACCGTGGACCGGATCGTCGACGTATTCCCGCCCCATCACCAGCATCAGATCAGGGTGCAGTTGTCCAGTGTTTTGACGGCGGTCTTCTCGCAGCAGTTGGTGACGAGGGCTCGAGAAGACGGTCGAGTGCCGGCTATCGAGGTTTTGATTGCCACGCCCGCGATGAAGAACTTGATTCGAGAAGGTAAGACCCACCAGATCTATAACGCAATCCAGACCGGTGGGTCGGCCGGGATGCAGACGATGGAGCAGTCGCTCTTTGAGATGGTGAAGAAGCGTCTCATTACAGCCGAAGAGGCGCTTGACTGTACAATGCATCCCGAAGACTTAAAAAGAATGTTGGACTCAAATCGTTGAGGCAAAAGTATCCGGGCCAGAGGAATGGTCCGTTTTGCTTAGAACTTAATCCAAATAGAAGGGTTCCGAGCGGGGTTTCTCGCTCGGGTGAGGAAGGAGACAGTTATGAGTGTTATTTGGTGGGTTGTTCCGCTAGCGATACTGATCACGGGTCACTTGACCCAGATCTAGTCGGTCGGAACAAGAATTTTTTTGATATACCTAGGGAGGTAGGCTCTAATGCCAGTATTTGTATATGAGGCAAGAGACGCCACTGGCGAAAAAGTAAGCGGCAAGGTTGAAGCTTCCAACCGTAAGGCGGCCACCCAGCGACTGCAAGAGCAGCGCATGGCCATCATCTCGCTGAAAGAGGTTTCCGGTGGTGTTGGAGGCGGTGACGTCGGTGCCTTTCTTGACAAGTTCAAGAGAGTCAACGAACAGGCGCTCACTGTTTTTAGTCGTCAGTTCGCCACGATGATCAATGCTGGTCTGGCCATGGTGCGCTGCTTGGACATCTTGTCGGAGCAAACCGAGGACAAGAAGCTTCAATCGACGTTGGACCAGGTTCGGCGTGACGTTGAGGCCGGTCAAACTCTCTCGGCTGCGTTGGCCCGCCATCCCCAGGTTTTTTCTACTCTTTACATCAGTATGGTGAAGGCCGGTGAGATGGGCGGTGTGCTCGACGAAGTGCTCGAGCGTCTGGCCGGCTTTATGGAAAAAGACTTCGCCTTGAAAAAGAAGGTGAAGTCCGCCTTGACTTACCCGGTTGTCATCTTGGTAATGGCGCTTGGTATCGTGTTCTTCCTTGTGACGTACATCTTGCCGACCTTCGTTGAGTTGTTCAAAGGAATGAACTTGACCCTGCCGCTACCGACGAAGATTCTCATCGGGATAACGGAGGCGGCTCGGCAGCCGATGATAGTCATTCCGACGATTGTTCTGATGGTCGGTGTCGGTATCGGTATTGGGAAGTACGTCCAGACCCCGGTTGGTCGTAAGCAGTATGACTTGCTCAAGTTGAACATTCCGGTTTTTGGGATTCTGACCAAGAAGGTCGCTATCTCACGTTTCTGTCGAACTCTCGGAACCTTGCTCTCCTCCGGTGTGCCGATTATGCAGGCTCTGGAGATTGTAGGTAAGGCGTCGGGCAACGAAATCATCGCCATGACGGTGACCAAAGTGCGTGAGAGTATCCGCGAGGGTGAATCTATCGCTTCTCCTCTGGGTGCCAGCGGCTTGTTTCCTCCAATGGTGACTCAGATGGTCGCAGTTGGTGAAGAGACCGGTAACTTGGATGCGATGCTCGGCAAGATTGCCGACTTCTACGACACTGAGGTGGAGTATCTGCTGGCGTCGCTTACGTCGATGCTGGAGCCGATCATGATTGTAGGGATGGGTGGAATCGTGGGATTTATCGTAATCTCGGTGTTCCTGCCTCTCTATCAGCTTATCGGAAACCTCGGCTAGCAAAACTCGGTCGACGAGAAGAAAGAGCGGATCTGTCCGTTCTTTTTTTTTTGCGCGAGTGAAGAGCTTGTTTCGGCGAGTTGTGTTTTGAGAAAGCCGATGTGCTTGGATTTGAAAGAAAGGCGTCAAGATAGCTTTCGGCGTAAGAGCTTTGAGTTGGATGACAGAAGAGGCCGAAGACGATAGTTCAGCTGACGACATTGCCCTTTTTGAGAGTTATCGAGCGAAGGGTGAGGTCGCCGACCGGGACCAGATATTCAGTCGCTATTCAGGGGTGGTGGATATCGTTGTAAGAAAGTTTCTGCGTTCCGGTGAGCGCGAAGAGCTTATTCAGGTTGGCTATATCGGATTGCTCAATGCTATCGAGCGATTTGATGCTTCGAAGGGCTATAAATTTTCGACCTACGCGAGTCACTGTGTCGAAGGAGAGATTCGACATTTTCTTCGGGATAAGTCGGAGACGATTCGTCGCCCTCGTTGGGTCCGTAAGCTCTCTAGTCAGGTGGCCGGGTTTTTGGAGAGGTTTCTTCAGCAGAACGAGAGGCTCCCGACGTTAACTGAGATTTCGGACGCTCTCAATATAGAGGAGAGCGGTGTTCACGCTATTCTGCGAGCCAAGCAGCCCGCGTCTCTCGATGAACCGGAAGCGGGGCAGACGACG